>Ga0209296_1000009_pt1 | contig 291788 bp, 346 predicted proteins | sample S_130206_EF_Meta_FD_187319 | JGI IMG/M metagenome (GOLD analysis project Ga0209296, IMG submission 187319) | Freshwater microbial communities from Lake Simoncouche, Canada to study carbon cycling - S_130206_EF_MetaG (SPAdes) (version 2) | ecosystem: Environmental > Aquatic > Freshwater > Lake ... | reverse complement strand
GAACTCATCTTTTTCTTCTTCGTCAACCTCATCAAACCCGTCATCGTAAATGTCATTAACAATTTCTTCTTCATCAGACCATTCAGGTTTAAGATCTAAAATTGTATCATCAACTTCATCTAATTCAATATCAAAAGATTCTTCTTCATTATCAAAATCAAAGTTTTTATCACCATGATATGGGTTATACATACTTAAATCTTTATGATCATCATCGTCATCGTCATTAATAGATATACCTAATGATATATAACTATCATCTTCATCATTGTCAATACTTGAGAAATCAACGGTACCATTTCTTAGATCGTCATCTCCATCTCCAATCATATCCAATCTACCATCTATAGATTCATTGATTCCCATATTTGTGTAAGGTTTAACCTCACCTTTGTTGTTCACCGTGATTCCACCTTTATCGTTTGCGAAATCCTGAACATATAAAGGTTGTTTGTTTTCACCTTGTGCATATTCTGTGACATATCCATCATAAATTGTTTTATGTTGGTCAAGGATATTAGTTCTTTCCTCATTTGTCATCTTAAAAAAATATTGTGCCATAATTTTGTTTTTGTTATAAATAGTTTAATTATCTCAATCTTGCTGCATTACCCTTTAATTGCATCCAAAGAGATAATAGATCCTGTGCGTCTCGTCTCATTTTATTTTCCACACTACGTAAATATCTTGAATCAAGTTCATCTTCGTCATCATTATCATTACCTTGATTTTTATCATCAATAGAACTAAATGACCCTCGTATCATTTCATCTCTAACCTCTTCTGCCATATCTAAGACTTCATCAAATGCTTCCTGAGTATCATCACTAAATTCATTATATTTGTGTTCATGGGCAATTCTTTCTTTTCCTAAATAAAGATACTGACCCGCTTGGAACATATTAGTAACACTTGAGAGTCTTAATGCGTCAAGGAATTTTTTAATTAATCGTATGTCATAGTACTCAGATAAATCATTAAACTTTTCAGATGCTTTTTTTGATTCTCTTATAATACCCTTTTTAGTCATAAAAAAACTTTCTTCTATTGTGTCATCTTGGACAACTCTCATCCATTTATCAACACCTTCAATTAAAGCTAATTTAGAACCATTGTCCCATTCAACATAATATTGCATATCCCCCATTACATTTGCAACAGATTTAACAACCCCCGGTACTCCACCAGGAACACCATATTCATCTTGCATTTTAATACAGACAACCGTATCTCCTTTTTCTAATGGTGCGTTTTTTACGTATTTTTCCATAATAATAAATATATCGTAATATTTATTATTCAGTATGAAGATTGTAATAACTGAACATCAATATGAAAAATTATTATTAGAGAGTAGTAAATCTATAATCGGTGATGAAATTAAACGTTCTAAAGAGTTTATTAAGAAGATAGTTAGATCTGTAAAAGAAGATACTAAATTAGATTTTAGTTTCTTATTTACATGGGGAGCGGCTATTGGAGGATTCTCAAGACCAGTATTTAATTATTTTGAGGGTAAGAACCCTGAACTGACTAATCAAGATTTGGCTTTATTGTCAATTGCTTGTGCGGTTACTTACTACACATCTAATAAAGAAAAATTAAGTAAATTATTAGGTATCATTAAAGAACGTGGTTTAGTTACTTCTTTTAACGAAATGTTAGAAAAAACAGATGAATTAAAAAATACTTTCTTATCATTTGTTGATAGTTTAAAAGTTACAGGTCATAAAATGTCGGGTATGTTAGCATACACATTTATTATTCCTTTTTTATCAAAATTATTGGATATGAGTGGTGGAGCAACAAGTTCTGATATAACGGTATTATCTAAAATAATATTAGGTTACTTGGCGGTTAAAATATCTTCTACGACTTTAACAGAATTAATTACAAAGATTATTGAAAGGTTTAGATCTTAAAGTCCTTTTTCTTTTTTAAACGACATAATTTTTTTAATCACATATTTAACATCAGTATCATTCATTTGATGTAAATTATGGTGAGTATTAAACCATCTTTTTACAACAACATCAAATGGAGTTTTAGTTAATTTAGATATTCTTTTAAATCCAAATATTTGAGCATCTAACTCATGTGGTTTTGTGTAATATTTTTTTTCTGTTTTTAGTAATTTACTAACTTTTGTATTATATGACCCTTTTGTATCTTGATCAATGTGTCTAATTTCGTGTGCAATAATTTCATTTAATTCACCACTTAAATCATATAATAATCTTTTTTTATTTTCAGAATTATATTTTATTGTAAGTTCTATAACATCATCTTCTGAAACCCAATCCGCATCAACCTCAAAAGTGTCAATTTCATCATTAATAGTAATTGTTAATTCAATTGTTAAAAGTGCATCAATTTTATCAAAATCATAAAATTGTTCATCAGTTATCTCTTCAGGTAAATAAAAATCACCTTCATCGTTTTTTTTAAAGATTGAAATAATGTCTCTAACAATTTTTCTAATCTCTTCTCTCTTGTTATTATTCTCATTTAATAACGACTTTATTTTTAAATCTAAAAAACTCATATCAATAAATATTATATAATGTTGATTATACTAATCAATTTAAGTGTCTTTTGCAAAAAAGTATATGGAATTATTAAATACTTGTTTTTGTGTTGAAAATTAAAACCTTTTTGGTGGTAACGGGGGATCAAGTAAGAATTTATCGTTAAGCCAATGTCTTAATTCATTTTCAACAAAGTATTCAGGGACTTCTTGATCGTCAGGCATTTCTGAAGCTAATTCAGCAACGTATCTTGCAAATTTAATTTTAACTTTATCGTCCATTAATGTTAATAGACCATCTGATATAAAGAATATTTGTGTTAATGGGTCAGTAGCATTTAATTCTCCCTCAACCAAGTCAAATCCTTTCATAATAACTTTAGCCCACCATTTTTTATAGTTTGAGGTTTCTTCAAGTGCTGGTCTCAATAATTTATTTACAACTCTAACCCAAGTTGCTGCAAAACCAGCTAATGCAAGTTGAGGTATGAACCAAGGCAGTATTCTTAATAGTGATTTATATGCCCCTTCTCCAACATGAATACCAATTCGTTTTTTTGTTCCTTTTTCAACCAATTCTTTTAATTGGCCAAACGTTATTTTACCTTGAGCACGACAAAACTTTTCAGCATCACAAATATTCTTAACTGCTGAATCAGAAGGTCTGATTTCGGTTTCGTTAATATATTGTATAAGATTTTTCCTTACGATTCTTTCAATTATCACTGACATATCATTACCAAGTTCTACACGCCCAATATCTTGGTTTCCATCTTGGGCCGGGATTATCACAATTGTGTCTTGCTCTGAATGATCTTCTTCTTTCAGGATTATTTTTCTTAATCCTCATTATTTTACCTTTGGCTGATTTTCCACCAAAACCAAAGTTTACCTTAACAACCTTACCTTTATCATTCTTAACATATACTTTGGACTTTTTAATGTCACCTTGCATTATCTTACCCAACTGAACTTTTCTTCCCTGATATTCCGCCTCGGTTATTAAATCACCAATAATAAAGTTAGTTTCTTCTACCGAACCAAACAAATCCTCATATAGAAAATTTGATTCATTAGTTTCTTGTAACACACTTAAAACAATTCTTTGTATGTCTGATTCGGTTAAAGTAACAATATTTTTTGACATTAGTGTAAATTTATATATTTATTTAGATAAATACCTATAAACTTTACAATTGAAATATATTTATAGAAAAACTTTTCACTATGAAAAAAAATAATTTAAATGAAAACACACTTAGAAGCATTATAAGACGTACTCTTTTAGAGAACGATGCAGAAGTAAAAGATAAGAAAAAGGCTAGACCCACTTGTTTACCTGAAAACACAATTTCATTAGATGAGATGGTTGGTCAGGCAGACGAATTTACCAGATACTCACCTGGAGTAAGTAAAAGAAGAAATGGGGTTAATTCAATGGTAGATACTTTAGGTATATTAAATAACATTAGATTATTTAAAGATGTAAAAGATGGTGGTAGCCATTTAGCATATGAAATGATGAATAATTTGAATAAATTCAGAAATAAAAACTATTTTGATGAAACAAATCAAAAATGTAATAAAGCAATGGATAAAGTAATTGAGTTATATAAAGAAAATGAACACGGAACTGAATTAGTTAAGGATATTGAACGAGTTTTAAACCTCCAAACAAGAGACGATGAGTATACACCATCACCAAGAACTAAAGAATACCTTAAACAATGTATTAACTTAGCTAAAGGAGAGTAAGATTTTGCTTAGGATCGTTACCGTTAAGGTAACAAACTAAAGGGACAATTCGCTACTGTCCCTTTTTTATTGCATTAAGATATTTATAGGTATGAAAAACAAAAAATACTTCTTTGGGTGGACAAATATTAAGAGATTTATCATGGAGATCCTTAAATTATACTCAACCACACCTTCTTTTTTCGCCAAAAAACGTGTTGAATCAGGGATTGCGTTCATTATTGCTGAATGGGGTATGGTTTTTTTCCTATTAAAGAAGTATCCTGACCTTACAATGACCGATATTATAATGTGGGCATCAATACAATTCACTATTTCAGGTTATATTCTTCACCAAATACAAAAAGAGAAGAAAAATGGGGAGTCCCCAACGGTAAATGAAGAAGATCCAACTGAAAATAAAGAATAAATTTTGCCAATTTAAATAATTTTTGTATATTTGTATATGACAGAAAAGAAAAAACCTATAGAAACTAAGAAATACGAGAGAATTTACGAAACTGAAGACTCAATTAGTATTTGGAAATATGATACCAGTAAGTCAACCACAGGTCCTTATGAGGTTGAGATAAAACCTAAGAAGAAACAATCATAAAATATGGATATTTTACCTATTTTAAGTGAAATAATACACAAAAAAGTCCTATTAAATGACCTAAAAACGATGGATTTTAGTGAAAAAGACGCTAAAAATGAGCTAGAATACCACATAAATAGGGTAAAAGACCTACCAGAAACGATAAAAGCATACCGAATTGTGTCTGTAAATGATAAAAAAGACATAAATATGACCAAAATTGGGTCACATTTCGCTCTAAATAGGTCAAATTTGGTCAAAAACCACTCATTTTCAACAGGATCGGGTGAAAAATACTACATAATTACCGCAAATATACCCAAAAAAGAGGTAGATGTACAAGAAACTATACATAATAACATACTTTACCCCCAAGAAAACGAGATTACGGTCAAAAATAAGGGTAAAAACGTAGAAATAGTATCAATTAAAGAAATAAAACCCTAATTAATAGGGTTTTATTGTTTTTTCTTAAAAAAATCTTGGATTATTTTCATTTGTTGGTTAATATCTCCCATATTACCCATATTACCCATATTTTTAGGGTTAAACATGGTTTTATTCATATTAGTTAGGTTTTTGGCCATATCAAAGAACGATTTACCAAATTTTTTCCACCAAACAAACAAACCAACTCCAAAAACGATTAAAACTAGTGTAAAAACACATAAAACGATTGTAAAAAACATATTATTAAGATTTATATTTAATTTTAATCTATTTTATGGTGTATGTCAAGTTATTTAAGTAAATTATAGTACTCTTTGAAGTGTTTAATACGATCAGGTAGTCCAATTGTACCTCCATTCACTCTTTTTGTTACTGCAGTTACCGTTGCATCGTCAGATCCCTTGTCACAGATAGTCCATAACTTGTTTGAATCAAAAAAGAACGCTGCAGAAGCCAATGGATACTTAGTTGCAACCAAATCAGGGTTAGAAACACAATCTTCACCAATAAATTTGGTAAAATTGGTGTAATTTGACTTACCTGTCAACTGAATATACCCTCTACCTCTGAATTTGAACCCTTCTTTAGTGGTTTCATCCCCATTTCCCATTCTACTAGCGTAAACACGAGCCGCAATCTTCTCAGGTTGACGAGCATATGATTCATTTAGGTTACCAGGGAAGTATTTTCCGAATATTTTCTTCAAACCATCCGCAGAATAGTTTAAATTCTCAGAAACCGCCTTAAAACCTCCTGATTCGTGACCACATTGAGCCAAAAAGTGAGCCAAACGTAGATTATTTGTAATATTGAACTTTTTTGCGGTCTCAGGTATCTGTGCAATCACTGCATCAGGTATATGACCCTTTAATTTTTCAATATTTAATGATCCACCTGAAGGAATTACCACATCTTCTTTAATAACTTGAGCAGATCCGAACATTTTTGACCATGTTCCATCACCAACAATACCATCTGCGGTTAATCCATTGGCGGATTGCCATTCTTTTACTTTCTTTTCTGTTCCAGGTCCAAATGCACCGTCAGCAGTAAGTCCTAATTTTGTTTGGAGTGTTTTTACGTCCTCTCCTTTGGATCCATTTTTTAATAACATATTGTTTTATTTATTAATAAATATTATTCAATCTAAAAAGATATTTATAATAAAAAGAATATGGGATATACTAAAGAACAAATTGAAACTGCAGTAAAATCTAAAGGTTATAAATGGTTTGAGGATAATTCAAACAAAGGTTATGATGTTAATATTATTGGAGTAAGGAATAACTCACCCTTGGTAGCAAAAAAAGTAACAAATGTATTTGATGATCACATCACATTAACATTTAAAGATGAAAAAGGTATTTTACAATTTTATTGTTGGATGGCGACAACAGATCCAGGTAAAAAAGGTGTTATGGAGTTTCATAACAATAAGGGTGTGGCAAGATTAGTACCAGAACAATACAGAAGTGTATGGATGATTGATAAACACCAAGGTAAATATGACGCACTTTGTCAAAGGAATGGTAATGTTAATGTCTATAGAGATGCTAACAAAAATTTAACCTTTGAGGAATTTATAATTGATATTGGAATGTTTGGAATCAACATTCACAAGTCAGGACAGGATTCTACTTGGGTTGAGAATTGGTCTGAGGGATGTCAGGTATTCAAACGAGTTAAAGATTTCAATGTGTTTATGTCAATCTGTAAAAAAGCCGCTAAAATTCACGGAAACAAATTCTCATACACTCTATTAGAGTCAACAGATATAAAATAAATTATTTTGTATCATTTTTTGTCTCTAACCAACTAATCCAAAACCCAATTGCAACAATTATGTTCATTAATAGTGATGCAATGATCTCATGTAAGTCTTTATATATGTTCATAGTTAAATGAACATGGCCCACAACCCAAAAAGGTACACTTAAGTTACTTGAAACCCATATTAAAAGATATTTTACAAATTTTATCATCTAATTAGGTTTACGTTTCCTATGAATAAATATTTACCATCATTTTTCTGATTATCAAATTGTAGTTTGTATGTGTATACACCCAAAGGACACATAGTATCTCCGTATGTACCATCCCAATAACCATTAGAGTTATTACTTTCAAAAATAAGTTCTCCCCATCTATTAAAGATTAAAATATTAAAATTCATAGGATCAAAACCACTTGTAAATGTCCATTTAAAAGTGTTATTATGTTCATCACCATCAGGTGTAAATGAATTTGGAATATAGTATAATAAATTAGGACATTGTACAATTGTAATAACCGTTTGTTCTTGATTAGACGGACAACCATTTACCCAATTCACAACGGATAGTGGGAACATACCAAAACTATCCCATGTTATGTTAAAATTAGTTGATTGAGTTGTGTTATTAGAAAATGACCATTCATTATATCCTCCTGGTAACGTTGAAACTACCGAATACACACTTGACATCGTATCTCCATCACATAGTTCAAAGAAATCATTGTATGGACTAATCTGAGATATTTGTGGGTTTTCATAAACTATAATATTTGTTGTAGTATCAAACACACAACCACTCTGAGTATAAGTGTAAGTAATTATGTTATTTAACGTATCTGCATTTGACGGATAAAAATCATTACCTATCAAACCAATCCCACTAAATGTCCCACCTATAGGTGTTGCACTTAATGTAGAAAACTCATCATTAGAACAGAATGGACCTGAAGGTGTTATTACGGGAAGTACGTTAAAAATATTCACATCAAATGAAACAGGTAAACTTGTACAACCGTTTGGACTTATTGCAACCATATCAACTGCATTTGGTATAAATCCTGCAGGAAATCCTGACCAATCAACAACCACAGAATCATTACCTTGTGATGAGGTTATATTACCAACAGATGTCCATTGATACGTATATCCCATACCTAAATCTGTTGTTGTATATATGTTATTTATTGACTGATAACACGCAGTGTCTGATCCGATAATTGGATTTGCAATTACAGGTGGTGGGTTAATTAAAGTTGTGGTACCTGAAACATTACAACCCGCAGCATCCACAATAGTAAATGAATACGTACCAGCACATAAATTAGTTAACGTAAACAATGGTGGTTGACCATTCCAAGAAATTGTCTGAACACCCGTACCCCCATTTGACACTACGTTTATTGTCCCATCACAACTACCAGCACAATTTGGGTTAAATGTTGTTACTATTGGTGGAGGTAAATTAGGTGGGCCAGGAGCCACAAATACGGTGTCAGGACCCAAATTTCCAATACCCACATTACACGTACTCCATCCCACATTACAAATAGGATATACAAAATGACAAGTATAATTTGCCCCTGCAGGTGGAGGGGTTACAGTAATTGTCGGACCTGTACCAATTGGGTTTGGATTACCTACTTGATACCAAGTTAAAACAGGATTAACAACAGGTCCACTTGGTGTCCATCTATATGAGTTATTTTGAGTAGTCCAAGCCGTTGAGTTTCTTCCTGGAGATGCAATACCAATAGTTCCTAATGAATTATGAATCCCTTGAGTTGCAGTTCCTCCTTGCCATTGTAAACAAGCAGGTTTATTTTGAATGTGATTTTCAATATAGTTTGTTGATTCGTATATTACAATATGGAATGTTCCAAGATTAGACGTACAAGAAAACATTGGCATATTAATCCAACTAACAACTAACTTTCTACACGGAGCAACACCTTGTACTTGGTATTTAATTTGACCCCCCAATCCAGGATGCCAATCTTGCCAAGGTCCCATAATACAATTTCTAGGGACTAAAACATTACCCGTAGGGATTGTTTGTGTTGTAAATGTTGTTGGTTGTCCTGGAGAGAATGAAATCCAACCATTAGATCCAACATAGAATTGAGTATATGTTGTCCCAAAGAAACAAAAGTTAAACCCAATATTAAATGGACCTTGTTGTGAGTCATCTGTCATAAACAAACTTGTTCCCGTATTTGTTTGAGCAACATAAGGAATGTTAGACACACCATAGTTTGTAGTTTGATTAGGATTGGATCCCCCAACCCCACACTGACTTAAATCGGCGGTTAGAGTAGTGGTACCTACCCCACAAGGTAATAATTGATCTGGTCCAAGATATGGACAATATTGTGCAAACCCCTGAAAGGTCAACAACAAAAATAAGTAACTAAATAATTTCATATTTATAAATACGTTTTTAAATTTTATTGGTTGTCTTTAACTACATTAAATGAACATCTAATCTATTTCTTTTAACAATCGTTAGATTATTTTTATCTCATGAAGAAAAATGAATTACTTGAGGATATAATTAACTCATCATTATGTGGTCAACTTGACCTGATGTTTGGTGATGGTAGTTATGTTAAAGTTACCCATTTAAGTTATGTTCAAGGTCAAAAGAAATATATGGTTCACGTCAATTTATATATTTCAAATATTGAGGACGGTATGACATTTTATCCTGACGGTCTTGAGACTATAGTAAGATTGGGGTGGAAAGTTATCGGTAGAAAACAACCACTTATGATCTTACCATCCGTAGACATTAAAGATTAATCCCACCACCCTCTCATTCTTTCTTTCAATACTTTATGTAGAAGATTGTGAGCCTTTTCTTCATTATGTTTTGCAACCCAAAAACATAAATCTTTTTTATCAAGTTCAGGTTTTTCTTTCAAAACTTTACGAACACTTGATGGATATTTTTTTATGTATTCATCGTAATTTTCAGAAATAACATCCTGTTCCATTGTGCAGTACTCATCATCCCCTTCAATTGGTTCAAATCTAAATTTTGATTCAGAGTAATCAAGATATTCAGTTCCATAATAATCTTCCTTAACTCTTTCAATCAAATTAAGAACTATAGTCATATCACGATTATCAATATCAACTTGCATATGTCTATTTGCATAGATAATTTCTTGTCTTTGGAACTCAATTTTCTTTTGTAAGATGTTATAGATATGCCAGTGATCCCAATCTCTATCTTTAAAGATTGTTGGTGACCATCTAATAACATTTTTACAACCTGTTAGGAACGATCTAATTCTCCAATGTAAGATTCTCCATATTCTTGCCGATAATGTTTTTCTACTCCAAGCGGAGTCTTCAGGTATAATTAAAGGTTTAAAATTTTTCATACTACAAAGATATATAAAAAATAATAGATTAATAGTTTTTTAATGTCAAATAAAATTGTATATTTGTTATAAGAATCATTTATCTAAAATATACCACGATGACAAAGATTAGAAAAGAGGCTGAGTCATATAAAAACTCTTCATGTAAAGAATTAAAAAAAGCAATTAGACAATATAAGTTTTTATCTATTGCTAATACAGAAATTTTTAATTTTTTGTTTTACATAGTAACATTTGGAATACCTTTCTTATGTGTTTTTGGGATCACCGTAGATTCCTTATTCTTTATGTTCTTAATTCACTTCTCATTTTTTTGGTTATTTCTTTTCAAATACAAAAATTTTAAATTAGTTAGTGATGAAGATAAATATGAGATTGATGAAATTGTAGAAATTTTAGAAGAATATCTAAAAGAAAATAAAAAAACCCCTTAAGTTAAGGGGTTTTTTTATCTATTTGTGATCTAATCTATTTCCTATATAAATCAATACGAGTTGAATCCACTTCCAGGTTTATCTTTTGTATATGGAGTATCTAATCTGTTTGCTCTATCTGAATAACCTTTTAATGCTAAAGCTAGTCCCGCAAATACCATTGCCACAGTTATAGGTCCTGAGTATTGTCCAGCTCCAAAACTTTCAACAAACTCATGGATTTTCATAGTTAACTCATGTTCTGACCATCCTGTGAATTCACCAAGAGCGGTAATCATTCCTGTTACCATCGTACCAAGTCCTCCACCAATCATAGCCTTTTCTTTAAAACTTTTAAATCTACTTTTTAAATCTTCATTAAGATATGCTTCTGTCATTTCAGGAGTTGCTTTTCTTGCCATGTGTTTCAATTCAGATCTTTCTTCAGGTGCTAATTCTGGTAATACTTCACTTTTAAAGAAATCAGAAATAATGTCAACAACCTCAGGTTTAGACAATTCCTCTTGGTCATCATCATAACCCATATCTTCTTCAGTATATTCCATACTCATGTCTTCTTGAGCTTGTTCTACCATTCTTTTAATTAAGGTAGTTAATTCGCTTTCGGTTAATCTTATTTTTCTTTTCATTTTAATTTTTTTTCAAATCTTTATTGTTATATATAAATATGTTAACTTTTAAAAAAGTTTTAATTTTTTAGAGATGGAATAACATCATCCTCAAAAAACATTTTAACCTCAGGTTCAATACCTTCAATTTCATCTTGAAATCTTCCAACATCATCATGAATACTTTTAGGATCTTCATTTATATCATAGAAATCAAAATCAATTAAGTGCCCCATTTTGTTTAAAAATAAACCACCAATGTATTCCTTATCTTTAAAATATATTGTACCATATAATGCAGTTTCATCTTCAGTTTTTTCTTCGTAATCAAAAACAAATTCTATTTTTGGAATATGATTAAAAGAAGATATGAATTTTTCCCCTTCTCTTTCATCATAACTTTGGGAAGGATCAACAAATTCATCAGGTCTTCCTTTATGTTTAGAAAATACATCTAAGTATCTTTTTTCATCCACACTTAAAGATTCATACCCACCATCACTAATTTTATCTAATATCCTATCAACTTCTTCTTGACTTTCAAGAAGAATACGATATTGACTCTCTGTGAGTATTATATTCATTTTATTTACAAAGATCTCCGTCTTGTGCTGATTCTAATGCGTCTGCAATAGCGTCTAATGTTTCAGGACCAACTTTTCCATCTTCTTTAATTTTCATAGAATAACAACTATTAATTTTCTTTTGAAGTTCTAAAACAGATCCTGGCTTAAATTCGTCTGAATTATTATCAACAATATAATCAATAATTGAACCTGCGGTTTCGCTACCTATTTCACCATCAGTTGAGATATCATATCCTTCGTCAGTTAAAAATTTTTGTATGTCTTTTATTTCTGCATTTATAGGTCTTTTATTACCGTTGTTAGATTTGTTATTTTCTTTATCCGCAAAATCAACATTATCAAACTCTTTGTCTTCACACGAATAATCTAATTCAATACCCTTACGTATTTTTTTACCATTACCCATATAATAATCAGTTCCAATTCTAAAACGAGTTCTTTTACCATCGGCATATTTTTCACCAATTGCCTTTGGATGCTCAATAACACACATATACATATTCCAATTATCCTCAGATCCACCTCCACCAGGAGTAACAACATCATCTTTTTTAGGGTCTACTTTAACATCAGATTTTTTATCAATTAATTTAGTACTATATCTAATAACATCAGCAACAGGTGATACCAAATATCGTCTATATTCCTCGTTTTGAGCAAAATCTCCATCCATTGATTCAAAGAAGTCCTCATATTTAGCACTATAACTAGAAATCATATAACAGAAATCAGGAAAACTTTTAGTATTACGTATACCATTTTCTACTTTTTTCTCATTAGTTCCCGCACCAAGAGTATACCAACTACCTTCCTCAATTGCATCATATATACTTTCAGCAATACCATCTAAAGCACTTTCACTTTGAGTTATTGGGCCTAACCCTTCTTTACCTGACGTACATACATTACATATCGATTCAAATCTGTCTTCAGGATCTGTTTCATTTTCTGTGTATTTTAATTGATCGGCAACGTCTTGTGTGATAGCACCAGGAGATAAACCATTAGTGACTACATCATCTTCATTAAGTCGTCTTTCATTAAGAACTTTAATAACGATTCTTTTAAGATCGTTTTCATTTAATTTAATTATTTTTGCCATGTTTTTTATTTTACTAATGTTTTAGTGTATTCATCTTTAAACTTTGTCCAGGCAGCCAAACTTTTTGGTCCAAACTGACCATAAGCTTTTCCTTTATTAAGTTTTTTCCAATTTTGTGCAGGAACACTTGGATTCCAATTAACGTGATTTACATCCATCCAATCTTGGAATGCTTTAGCTTCAGGTGTACCTGTTTTTGGTGCGTCAGCTGGTGCGGTTATTGGAGTTGTTACGGTTGATGCGGTTGTTGGATCAATTGGGTATAAATCATCAAATTGACCTTGTTCTTTTAGTAATGAAAATTTTTCATTAATATGCATTGACCGTATTCTTAATTTTTCTTCTTCAGTTATTAAACTTTTCATAATTTATAGTTTTATTAATAAATATATCGTTATTTTGCTTTTACATTATTAAATATATATTCTATACTTAAAAAAAGAATAATTTATGAAAAAAGTTTTAAATGACAGTACTGTTACGGTACATTACACCGGAAAATTAGAAGATGGAACAATTTTTGACACATCTTTGGCCGAAGGAAGAGAACCATTAACAACAAATTTAGGTCAAGGACAACTCATTAAAGGGTTTGAGTCAGGTCTTATTGATATGTTAGAAGGTGATAAAAAAACAATTGAGATTGAACCTCTTGATGCTTATGGTGACCATGTTGAAGATATGATCATTGAAGTTACTAAGGATAAAGTTCCTGAAGGAGTTGAAGTTGGTCAAGTTTTACAAACGGAAGGACCTATGGGACCTAGTTTCGTAAAAGTTATGGAAGTTAAAGATGATGTTGTGGTAATTGATGCCAATCACCCATTGGCTGGTAAAAAATTAATTTTTGAACTTGAGGTTGTTGGTATTTCTTAATACCAACAACTTTTAAGTTGTTTATTTACAACCAGCGCAACCAAATACACATTTAAGAGTTATTGCAATACCACCAACTTCAGTCTTTATTTCACACTTTCCAGCATTCGCCTTTATTATTTTTGGTAATTCACTGTTATTACTTATTTCTTGGGTACTTGAACCTTTAAAAGGAACTGAGTAATTAATACTATCCCCACCAGGAAAATCGTTTACAGTTACTTTAACACCGTATGCGGACAATGAATATGCGTAAACTTTTTTAGTGATGGTGTCATTTATCATAACATTACCATTACGTGCCTCCAACGTATATGGATTAACAACCATTTTTTCTTCATCCACTTCTTGCTCTGAAATAATAACTCCTCGTTTATAACCAAAAAGGTATTTCATTTGGTTAAGTTCTTCTTTGATAATTTCTTTACTCATAATTTTTTATTTAATAAATATATGTTATCTTTCAATAGTATACAATTTCATAAACTTACGTTTAAGATTTTTACCTGATTGAGTAATTCTAAGTTCAAAACTTTTTATTAGATCGTAAACATTTTTAGTCTTAAGTATTTTATTAGACACAGATTCATTATTCTCTAACGAAATTTTAACATATTGCTTTAAATAGAATTTGTGTAAATTATTCAAATGATAATTTAATGTTTCTTCACCACTACGTTCTTTTATTTTTTTCTCTAACTCACGATAATATTGGTCGGCATTAAAATTTTCCATTTTGTTTGACATAATCCAATACTTAGTTGTTTTAAATGTGTCAAAACTCATTCGTAAAACTTTTGAGTATGCTTCTTGGGTCATTGCGTTTATTTCATATGGTTCAGAATAATAAACATAATCTAAAAATTCAGAATAATAATCGTATATTTCTCTTGGTGTATTTGGATTTTTTCTACCTGCATAAGTTTTAGATACATTAAAATTTCCTGAACCAGTACTTAACCATCTTTTATAAAATTCATACAGATGTAATGTTTCATGCATAATGGTGTCTCTTACATCCATAAGTAGTTCATCCATCTGACTCATCTTAAATTTTGAATCAATGTAAATCTCAATGTCCATTAATGCATTTAATGTCATTTCAACTTCATCTTTAATTTTTTTTGGGATTTCGGGTGATGGCTTTCTCATGTAGGAATAATCACCAGTTTTTTCATCTAACGCATATGCCGCACCACCACTAGCAAAATTATTTTCCACATCACCTTTTTCGTAAGAAAATGAAATAACAATTTCAATCTCTTCCATTGGGAATTCTAAAAATGAATCTTCATCATTTTTTATAATACTCTTAATCTTATCTAAACCTATTACAATATTTTGTCGTGAAGACTTTCCACTATGAACCATAGATTCAACCATTGGTTCTATAATTCTATAAATTAAATTTACATATGGTAATGTTGATCTACTAACACCCATATCTTCATTTAAAAGATTCAATATTTGAGATTCACTTAATATGATTTTCATTATACTTCACCCCACTTAAGGTTTTTTCTACATCCACTTCCGTTACCACTATTTTTCATTACAATAATAGCAATGATAATTATAAGTAGAATTGCACCAATTGCAATTAATAAGGACCAACCTACCATAACGGTACCAATCATAATTCCACCTGTCACAATTTGCTCATCAAGTTCTTCAGGTTCCGATGTGTCTCCTGATTTATTTTTTACAATGGCCATTTTGATACCTTTCTTAACATTCTTAAGAACTTCCCATAATGAGTTTGATCCTTTTTCTTTTTTCATTCTAAGTAACTCAGACCTAACTTTTGATATGATATTATCGTGTTCTTCATTTCCGGTAACAATGTCACAAACCTGATCATTAGAAACAACATCATCAACACTTGGTACATTACTTGCAACCTCACCCAATGAAGAATCATTAACAACTTCTTTTTCAAACATTGATTTGATCTTTTCTTTGAACATAGAACCCATTCCCGACTCTTCTGAGTCCATATCCGTCTGTTCTGATATAATGACACCTCTTTTATAAGAAACGAGATATTTCATCATATTTAATTCTTCATTTAATATTCGTCTTTCCATAATTTCATATTTTTAACATAAGCCTTTTCAGCATACTCAATAAAGTTATCACCATATATTCTTGCAAGTCTATCCATCATCAACTGAGGATTTTTTCTCATATACCTCAATACATCATTGGGAATCTGATCCTCGTATTTACCAAACATATTTTGTATTTGTTTTTCCCTTGGGATCATCCTAACATTTGGTTCAACTGAGAATGAATTATCTCTTGGTTCATCAATTTCCAATAATACTTTTCTAACTATTTTTGATATCTCCATTTTCATATTAAGCAACTGGTTTTACAATTGGTTCTTTTGGTTCACCATTTATTAATTCATTTCCAGCGGTAACTACTTTTTTAGTGTTTGAAACAACGTTTTTATAATGTTCACCTGACCAATTCCCTGAATTTGCCAAGTTTTGACCGGCTTTTTTCCAATCTTTTAGATTTGTTGCAATTTCATGTGACCCATGACCAACCTCATAAGCGGTTTTTGAATTTTTTAGTAAATCAGCATATGGTTTACCATAAGTTTTTTCAACATAAGCTATTGCTTGGTCTTCACTATATGTTTTTAATTTACTTGTAAGTTCTTTTTTAATTGTATTTACGGTTTGAATAGCTAATTTTTTTGACAATGTTTTACCCGAAGCGGTGGCAAGATACGTTGCAAGTTTAGGCGATAAATTTGCACCCTTTTGTAATGCGCCTTTTACTACTGTATTTACAAGTTTTTTAGGGGCTTTAATTATAGGTTTAATAATTTTTTTACCAAACTTATCAACACCACCTTTTAATACTTTTGCATTTTTAACAACAGGAGTAAAAAAGTTTTTTAATCCTGTTCCCAATTCACCAATAAATTTACCAACCGCATTTGCTCCTTTTGTAAAAAAAGCAACAACACCCTCACCAAAAACTTGACCAAAAATACCTTTAACCCATGTCATCGCCTTAGCAATAAATCCAGGTACTTGACCAAGTCCTGCAGAAATCTTATTCACCATTGGTTTGAAGAATTGTCCGAATTTTGATTTGGCCAACCACTCTATTGCCTGCATAATTGACGATGACGCTTTTCCTGCGGTTTTGAAGAACGGCATTGCCGCACCAATCGCTTTTGATGCAATACCTGTTGTTGCGGTACCAATCAAACTAAATAATGTATTAAACCAATTAGGGGATCCTCCAATTATATTAGCAATATCATAGTTAGCTAATATTGCCCAAGCTATTAAGGGAACCAACGCACCAAATCCTTCTGTTGAGACTTCAATTAATATTTGTAGAGCCGCACCCCAATTACTTGTTAGGACACCTCTATAATTTTCCATGAATGTACTAACACCTAAACTTTTTAATTTGTTCCACGCCCCTTGTAACGCTGCATATCCCGCTTTCACTCCACTAACAACTGCATTACCAACTGTTTTAGCTCCACTAACAACTGCATTACCAACTGTTTTTGCGGTATTAACGGCAGCATTCCAAACACCATTAATCCAACCTCCTTCATTTATTAAAGAATTATTATTGTAGTTAGATTCATTTATAAAACCTCCCTGATATAGTAATGATGATTTAATGAAATTAAAATAACCATTTAATTCTTCTTGGAAATTAAATGTTGATTCCATAATAACTCCTTTATTTGAGAACTTATTAAACCTCTCAAGGATCATACTATTATTAGAAAAAATATTTTCAACTATATTAGTTTTAAAGGTTTCTAATATATTAAATCTTTCTGAGAAATCTTCAATGTGTTTTAAAAATGCAGAATTAGATCTATAATGAAAATCCAACATAGAATCAATTTCCACCATTAAAGTATTGGTGGATTTAAACTCTTGTGTGTTTTTTTGTTTTATAACGCCTCTTACAACATTTTCAATGTCAGATTCTGTTAGTTGGATTACTTTACTCATATAAATGGTTTTATATATAAATATAAGAAATTACGGAAAATATTTACAATCTAGATGCTGACTCCATAATGAATCTCATTTTATTTTCCAATTCATGAATACGTTGTCTTTGACTATCGTTAAGTTCAAAATTCTCACCTTTGATTGAGGATACTTGATTACTTAGTTGGTCGTACTCATACATATATCTGTCGTACTGTTGTGCTTTTTGATTTTCGTTCATAATTTAATTATAATATTTGTTATTAAAAAGGAAATAAAAAATCCCTCTTGTGGAGGGATTAAGTTATTATTTAACGGTTTTAAGAACTTCCCAAATTGCTAACATTGATTTAACTCCAAGTTTACCATCAACTCCCTTTGGACCAATATCTTTACCTAAAGATACAAGTTTATTTTGAATATTAACGGCAGTGTCTTTAACAATTGATACAACATCCATTTTGGAATCACATTTCCATCCTGAAGCCTCATATGCTTTTACATCATCACCCCATCCACATTTTTTAGCATTAATCAATAAAAGTTCTTTTGCGTCAGGTTTACCAAATTTAACGGTTCCATCCGCAGCGCAAAAATAATCAACGTTTTTAATATTAAGCATATCTAGGTTACCAGGGACACCAGGTTGAAGGGTTGCTTTATTGTTACTATAGTACGAATTACCTTGCTTGTCTGTAATAGCAGAGACTCCACCACCACCAGTAACAATATCCCCTAAATTTTGTACGCAAGTGGGATATTCTTCTTTAGTCTTACCATCGGCTTCGGTTAGTAATACATTATTTTGTTCGGATATTACTCTTCCTTTTTTATAATCAAAAAGATATTTGATTAAATTTAATTCTTCGGTTATTTGATTTTTCATTATTTTTTATTTTTTATTTTTTAGTCTTTTTATAACTTCTTCGTTTTTATTAATCCTTTTTAAATTTTTTGCAAGATTTCTACGATTTCTTTTACCTTTACCTTCTTCCTTCGCTTTTGACATAGTTTTTTTATTATAAATATACTAATGAATCCAATTACCGTCCTCATCTATACAAAAATGTTTATTGTCCTCATAGAATTCATGGATTCTATCTACAAAGTTTTCAGAAATCAAATCATATATATCTTGATAATATTCATTATGATTGTCGTCCCATTCTAATTTAAATAAGGATTCATATAAATTATCAGCGGTGTAATCCAACACACGATCCACAAAATCAATTACATCAGTATATAAACAAACATCATAACGTGAAAGAGCTCTATCAATAAACTCACTAATGTATTGGTATCGTCTTTGTAACATTCTTTTATCATAAGATTCATTGATGTTTTTATTGTCCCTCCAATAATAATTTCTATCCCAAAACTCTTTTAATTCCTCGTAGAAATTATTTTTAATGAAACGTATCAATTGATTTCTATACATAACATAATCATCTTCAGGTATATTCATTTTACCAACAACCTGACTTGCAACATTCCAACAAATTTCAGTTAAAAAATTACCAAAGGTGTCCATAACAGTTAACGTATGGGTTAAGATAAAATCCGAAATACCATCCTCAATTTCTTGGTATCTTCGTTTAAATTTTATTTCGTGATCAGATTCATTAATATTTTTAACCATACGAGAATAAAAATATTCTCTAATAATATCCATATATTCGGTTTCTATAAACCGTTGTATTTGTGTTTCTAATTCTATTTTGTCATCCCCCCGAAAATTTGTACGATTTACTATTTCTTTTGTAATGTTTAATGTAGTAAAATCTATAAACGTATCGTAGTAGGACATATTAAGTGGGGACGGATTACCATTTTTCATATATTCATACACTAAATCCATCATAGGACCAATTAAATGTTCAATTTCTGGAACTCTGCGTAATAGGCGATTTTGATTTTCTGTTATTATTACTTTCATCTTAACAATGTTTTCTAATCCAAGATTTAAAAGTCTTTTTTATCTGTTTACCAATTATATTCTCTAATGATAAATAGACATCATGCCATTCCCACTTATTTACATTATGGTTAAACATCATTTCATCTGTGACTTTTTCAAGTATATAATCTTTAAATTCATCAACGTCGTCCGGATATTCATCACAAGAAATATTATTTGTTATATGATGATCCATCTCTTCCATAATAACATTATGTCTCCTAATAAGTGAACTATTTAATGTAGAATAATATTTATCATCGTCATCGTCATCTGACTCCTGTAGGTTATATTCTTCGTCATCCACATCATCAAATCTTTCATTACAATTAGAGTCGTACATGATTATTTCAAATTTTTCTAATATGTAAGTATCAAAATTATCCTTAACCCACTTGTGAACGTTTTCAATCATTCCAACAGTATTGGTAGGTAAATTTAAATGTTCCATTTTATCACTTACTTGCCAACAAATTTCATTTAAAAACCCAAAAAAATCATAATCACATATATCTGTTTCTTGACTTAACACATCAATTCCTTCATCAACAAGATCTTTGATTTTTTTATACCTACGTATAAACTCAATTTGGTTTTCAGTTAATATTATTTTCATCTTAACTTATTTAATATTCAAAATCGTCATCATCATCGTCACAATTTTCACTATATTCTTCCCACAATGAAACTAACTCACCGTAGTACTCCTCAGACATTAATTTTTCAATCTCTTCTCTACCACTATCTTCATTCTCATCCTCATCGGCAAAGGTATCATCCTCTCTCTCATAGTTTTCATCACCATAAAAGAAACTAATCCCTTCACCAATACAAAAATCGGCATACTCATCACCATCTTCAAAATTACAAGGGTCTTGAACTTCCATTTGAAACTCTATAGTATCTCTAACTTCCTGTATCCTTCTTAATCTTTTAAGAAGAGTTTTGTTCTGTGTTTCTGTTATTATTATTTTCATATTAATATTCTTCTTTGCAGTTATGGTTATAGTGTTCTACTATGTCACTATGAAAAAACTCCATAGACATATCCCATAGGGTTTCATATTCAACAGATTCGTGCCAATCAAGAAGATAAATAGACTCAGCCAAATCAACATCAATTGCTCTCATAAATTCGCCCAATGAATCAAAGTCACAAGGATACTGATAAGAGTATAAGTTTTGTATTAAACTTTTAATCTCAGGTATTCTCCTTATGATCATTAACTTTTCTTTTTGGTTTTCTGTTATTATTATTTTCATATTAACTAATTAAATCCTCAAAATTATTCTCAATGAATCGTCTTAACATATTCAAATTTTTATCTGTCCACTCAAGTTGTGTGTCAGGGTCATCCAAGTACGTCATTGCAGAATGATCTATTGTAATCTCTCTTGCATCATATGGTGATTTACCCTGATCCAATAAATAGTTATAGTCAGACCTAACCCAATCTTTGAGTTCTTGGTATCTTCTAATAAATTTATGTTGAGATTCTGTTATAACAATCTTCATATAAGATAAATATAACATAAGGACAAAAATTACCCCCGTCTTTTGAACGAGGACAATCATTACTCCTGTATTTTACCTGTTTTCTTCATAATATCTTTTAGTCTCATCAAAAAAGATTAAATCAAACTCTTTTGATAGTTTTTTACTGATTTCAACCTCATTTTCCTCATCAAGATCATAAAAATTTGGGATATCGTACATAATAAATTCTACAACCGAATCTTTTACGGTGTCGTAATAACGTTCAAACCCTTCGTTTTTTCCAAATTTATTGTTATACCATGCTGGAACCTGATCTTCAAGTTCTCGTTCAAAGATTGGAAGTATGTGTAGATACCTCCTTTTTATGTAATTATACTGTGATTCTGTTAGAATTATTACCATATTTACTCTCCAAAATATTCTGGACACCTTTTGTTAATCTCATTATCGTAAAACTCCTTCATTTCATCATTTAACATATAAGAAAGTTCATTTCTAAAATTTATCCATGATCTTGGGTCGATTTCCAGATCTGACTCATCTGTAACCTCATCAATTGCCGCCTTTAAAACATCTCTTTTGTACCTATCAAAATCATGGTAATCCCTATAATAACAAGGATTGGATCCATCCATACGATTATGAACCTCATTTTTTATTTGGAAGTATCGTCTTGTTAATTTATTTTGATTTTCTGTTATTATGATTTTCATATATTATAAATACCATATAAAACAAAAAACCCCACTAATGAGGTGGGGTCGTATTATTATTTTTAAATATTAATTATAGTTTTTTTTAAAGTTTTTTTTCACCTCATCTTTAGTGATATATCCTTTATTTGGTTTTTTACTTCTAAAAACATCATTTTTGGCATAATGTAACAGTTCTTCCAAAACTTCAACAAGATCGGAAGGTTCAATTTCAGAATACTCATCATTAATTATGTTTCTAAGATCACTTTTAAGATCCATTTTTTTATTGTCTTTGTCTTCATTCATTACACGTTTAACAAGTCTTGTTAAATTTCTTTCTGTTAGGTTTTGTTCAGGATCCTCTTTGTTTTCAACCCCTGCGTTATCGGCATAGATATCGGTTCTTCCTTCATATTCTGAAAAATCATCCCTTTTCCCATCACCAGGATCTGATTCTCTGATTATTTTTTTTACTAACATATTAATGTCTTTTTCTGTAAGTCTTACAATTTTTTTCATTTTTAATTTGTTTTACATTTAAAATTTGCCTTTTCGTATTCACTCCAAGAATTATATCCACACTTTGTTGCTACTTCCTCATTTGTTCCACCAACTCCCCAAAAATATATTGTACCACCATTTTCTTCAGGATAACTACTATCGTCTAACGGACCACCTTTTTTACCATTCTTCCACCAACTCCATATTGTTGCATGACCACTAGCTCCACTCCCAAAACCACATGGGGTACATATAAAAACACCACTTCTTCCTGGTCCAATTTTCTGTTGTACTTCCTCTAAACTTGTTACCTTATCAATTTTAACGTCAGGAGTTCCCCATTTTTTCAATAATTCATTTTTAAGACCGGTTGCGGATGTGTTAACATTTTTACCTTTAAATGGTCCATTGGTAACGATAAAACTCGGTTTAAGAGTTCCACCTGCGGAGTTAATTGCTAATGATACCTTAGTTGCACATCCATTGACAAATTCAGTAAATGGTGTTAATCCTTGTTCTCTTTCATTTTTAAAGATTTCATTAAAAGTCCCATCTGAACCCAAATCATTATATTTACGATAAGTTGATTCTAATTGACCTCTATTTAATGAATCAGCAGATGACTCAAGTAGTAAACTTTCATTTATGATTTTTTTGAGAACTTTTTTTAATTCAGATTCCGTAAGTTTTACAATTTTTTTCATACGTTATAAATATTAATTAGATCCGGAATTTTTACGTTTAGGTTCCATCTTTTCGTAGAAACCTTCCTTAGATCCATTCCAATCCCAAGGTAGGTCATGTTTCATATTATATTTGATCTGGTCGTCAGAGACCCCCTTTAACTTGGCAACCACCTTTTTAATAAGTGTGCTCATATCATTTTCGTTTAATCTTCTCATGTTAATAAATATATTACCAACGAGATTTATTACACTTACGAACAAAAAGATTTCTAATATAATTACCGTAGTTTTGTTCAATAATTTTATTTAATATACTGATGTCCATATCCGAACCACCTTTTTCGGAAGTATCGTGGAAGAAATTCCAATTATTACTTTCAAATTCTTCAATTGAATTATTCATTAGATTTTCAAAAAAAGTATCCGCATTAAAATGACGGCACCACCATGACCCATCTTCATTTAGTTCATACCCTTCAATATGATCCTCAACAATTTCAATAAATTGTTGTAATCGTCTAAGAACATAGTTTTGGTTTTCGGTGATAATGATTTTCATATTTTATAAATAGTTAATAATCCGATTCATCATCATCTTCATCACAATAACGATCCCTATATTCTCGTTCAATTAGGGGACGATGTTTACTAACAATTACCTTAACAACAAACTTCTCAAGTTCGTTATCTGAAATAAATTGTTCTTCACCACTAAGTTCGCTATATGAATTAATAAATGTTATTGCGGATTCATTTACAATGTTAGTTTCAAAACTATTATAAGTTTCGTAGTTACAAGGATCGGTATAATCAAAACCCTCAATAACAATATCTTTTAATAATTCATTAATTTCAGGGTCATTCAATCGCCTACGTAACCATAGAATTTTACTTTGAGATTCAGTTATGATTATTCGCATGACTCAAATGATTTATGAAAAAAGTTTTTTAGTTTATCGTAATAACCATAATCCTCAAAAAATTTATACAGATCTTTATTTTTATATGAATCTTTAATCCCAAGTGTTAGATTAATTTCCCATACAATTCCCAACATAACGTCATCGGCAAAATATAACGAGTCTTTTTCTGTGTTTGACCATATTCTACAAATGTCTTTAGGATCCAACTCGGAAATAATTTTATCCGCAATACTAAGTCGTCGTACAAATGAACGAATTTGATTATCTTGGTCTTCTGTTATTATTATTTTCATTTCACCAATTATATTCTTTTTCTATATCAATATAAATCCCATATTCAATGGTTATTGTATCTAGCGCAAAATTAACTTCACTAACTGTAATACCCCTAAGTGAACCACTACCTTTTACTATATTTAAATTTTGGTCAAAAGTTATTTTACTAATAGAATTATAAATACTTTTTTGGTACTTATGAATTTCCTCTAATATTCCATCGGGTTCAAAATGACACTCACTACAATCTTGGTCAATAACTTTAAGGTATAAAGTAATCTCATAGATTTTACCATCAATTCTATCAGATTCAATTTCTAATTCCCATTTGATGTCATCTCTAATGTTTCTCAATATTGATCTTGATACTATAATTTCTTTTATAAGTTCAATTTTATCAATAATTTCGTTTGAGTATTTTCTCATATTATTTTCTTTTTTTTCTTCCCTGACAATACGCTCTTTGAGAAAAACCTTTAGGGTTATTACAATCAATTGATTTTTTATATTTTTGAGACCATTTTTCAGAAATCTCAACCCAATCCTCAACATTTATTTCTGAATCAAACCGTGATACATTATCATCAGAATGTTCATTAACAATTTTATTTATAAGATTAGTTAATTGTATTTCAGTAAGTCTTACAATTTTTTTCATATCAATAAATATCCCATAAAACAAAAAATCCCCTTATTATAAGGGGATCATTTTATTAAGACCTTCAATGACTATTCCACATTGTTCGTACAACTCGTAGTTAAGTTTGGTTGTGTTCTTTGCTCTTGTGGTTACCACCTGATGTTCTTCCTTCGTGATTGCAACGGTTGATCCGTACTCAACCAAGAAAACAATAAACTCATCCAAGGTCATGTCTTTATTTTTGGACAACTTATCAAACAATATTTTCATTGCTTGTTTACGTTGTATGAAGTGATCGTGTACAGGTTTTCCACCTGCGATTACACCATCCGATTCTAATCCCGTTCTGAAGTAGGAGATACCCGTTAAATCAAATAAAGGATTTCTATTCAGTGAGAAAAATGCATCCAATTTATTTGGATCAGTCTTAATTGAATTATATAACTCAATCTGACATTTAAATATATCCAAAGTTAAATTAATCTTTGTTATCTGTGATTCACTAAGTCTAACCTTCATCATCTTCCTTCTTAATTAATTTTTCCATAATATTTCCAATCCAAGACCCAATCTGAAAACACCCAATAAGATACATAAGAAACTCTGGCGTAAAACTTATCGCTAACACACAGGTAACAATTCCTGCAAAAAATATCCCAAGTTTATTCATCCGTTTCTTCATCATAACTTACATAAGATTTAGGTTCAACAAAATTCATATCAAAGTTTTCCAACTTTAATTTTTGCCCATCAATATCCTCACGAGTATAGAACGGAGCGAAACTCGGTCTATAATTAAATGGTACATTTTCACGGTCATCCCATACTTTAAGTTCTTCCTCATGTCGGGGAATAGAATTCTTAAGGTACATATAGTCCTTCCATTTCTTATGGTCCTCCACGGATGGAATAAACTTAAGAACCCCATAGTTATCGATGCCAGACAAGTCGGGGTTATTGGAATATACATCAACAATACCATCGTCACCACCATACAGGTAACACAACTCCTGAAGAGTATGGGTGTTATAAATGTCCCACTCTTTCCAATTACGTCCATAGGAACGTACCTCACAGATATAGAAATATCCGTCTTTGAAATTGCGGATTATACCTGAAGATTTAGATCGTACTTCAAGTAGTTCTTCAATAGTAAGGTTTTTTAAAAAGTTATCAATTCTCATACCACAAAGATAGGAATAAAAATCTGATTAATCCAAAAAAAATTTTATTTTATTTTCTTTTTTTATTCTATTTTTTTTTCTATATTTGTAAAAAAAACAATATGAAAAAAATTATCTTATCTACTAAAGTTATCTTATCTCTTATCATTTTATTTACCACAATATCTTGCGGTAATACATCATCACAAAACAATAATATAACAACTGAAGTTGTTACTGATACCATTGTGAAAGATAAACCAATCGTTAATGAAAGTGGAACAAACGTTAAGAATCGTTTTAACACACCAGATGGATTTACTCGTGTTAAATCCGAAGGTGGGTCTTGGGGGTCTTATTTACAAAATCTACCACTAAAACCTCATGGTTCTCAAGTTCATCATTTTGATGGTACCTTAAAATACAACACATCCGCTTACTGTGCCGTAGTAGATCTTGCATTTAAAGGAAATAGAGATTATCAATGTGCAGATGCGGTTATGAGATTACGAGCTGAATATTTATTTTCCCAAAAACGTTATAGTGAAATAGAGTTTTCATACGTAAGTGGTAAAAAGGCCAATTATTTATCTTACTTAGGCGGAAAAACTCCAACCAATGAAAACCTTTGGTCTTATATGTGTGGTGTTTTCTGTTACGCAAATACTTACTCTTTAAACAAACAACTAACCTCAAAGAGTACCATTGATCTACAAATTGGTGATGTGTTTATAATTGGTGGATTCCCTGGTCACGCAGTTATCGTTGTAGATAAATGTGTAAATAAAAAGAATGAAGTAAAATTTATGTTGACTCAAAGTTATATGCCAGCACAAGACATTCAAATCCTTGTAGGTGATGATGGACAAAGTCCTTGGTATGACCTTAACTTTGGTGAGTACTTGTACAGTGCGGAATATACGTTTTCTAAAAACGATTTAAAAACTTTTTAAAATAAAAAAACCCCATCTTTTCAGGTGGGGTTTTTAATTATATTATATTGTTTATTCTGGATTGTAGATTTTAAAAAATGACACAATATCATTTTTTAATTTATCCGCATCTTTAAAGTTTATTGAAATGTCAGACCCATCCATCTTATAACCTTTGTTTGTCCACCAATTGAGCATATCTGTTTGATTTTCTCTATCTTCAGTGTTAAATAAATGCATTCTTTCTTTAGGTAAATCTGGAGATGTTGACGAAATTGCAAAACCGTATTTACCTTTAGCAGATTTAGCGGTTCCCCAATTCAAACTTTGAGATGGGATATCATCAAAGTCCGTAAATGTTAATACTCTTGGTGAATAAGAAAGGGTTTTTAATTTAGAAACCAAAGTAATCCAATCAGGATTATTTCTACCAATTTTCACCTGTTCAATCAATAACCTTCTTTCCAAAATCTGATTGGATTCTTGTATGTGTCTAATTTTACTGTAACTTCTATTCATGTTGTTTTTTATTATAAATAGTTATATTTTTAATAAAAATTACTCATCACAATCTTCATCCTCTAAAACCTTATCATAATATTCTCTAACTTTATCAAAGAATATTTCATACATCCATTCATTCATAGTTTCAGATAATTCATCAATATTAACCATATTTTCTTCTGACCAAGGTAAATTTATATCTTTTTCAATCATCTCGTATATGACTGCATTACGAACATCACCAAAGTAATCATAAAAAGCGTAGTACGGATCATATGTATAATCACAAGGGGGATAGTAACGCATCTTTTCATCAACAAGTTGGTCAATACGACCAAACCTACGTTTAAAGAAAAGATCAACAAATTGTGATTCAGTTATAATGATTTTCAAAATATTCTTTCAGTTTTGCCTCATATCTTGAGGATATAAATCGTTTAATTGGTGCGGAGAATTCATCCCAATATTGATCTCCCCAACATTTTTCCACACCATAATCTTCATCAACTCGGTCATATGTGTAATTAATTACCATCTCCATAAAACCTTCAGTAGTATCACGAAGTGAAACAAATTCTTCCATGGCCTCATCAACAATATCGTCAATCCCATCAAGATCTATCCTTCTCTTAATACAGTTAGATAATTGATAATAATCCAATGATTCTTTTTGACTTTCAGTTATAATAATTTTCATATATGATAAATATACAGGAAACAAAAAAACCCCTCAACTAATTAAGGGGTCTAAATACCATTCATTATTTTTTTATGATCCCCACGCAGGATTTGCAATAATTAATTTACCGTCCTCAACTCTTGGAATTTTTCCCATATCATTGTGATCAGCAATTTCAAAATCATCTTCATAGAATTTCTCACCGTCAAATACAATGTAGAATTCACCTTCATCGTCTTTACCTCTATGACTATGACCTTTAGACTTTAAAGCTGAATGTGCTGCATCTCCCATAGAATCAAATCCACTTGCGGTATAATCATCTTCGTATTGTTCTCTAATAACTCGTTTAACCAATCTTGTTAAATCTCTTTCTGTTAATCTTACAATTCTTGCCATAATATATTATTTTATTTATTTTTATCCAAAAACACAAGTTTTTAACTTTGACAATTCTGTTGATATTTGGTTATAATTAGTTTTATAAATTGTATCTACACCTTTTTTACCGGTGTTATAACCTTTATTAAAGTTTTTTGATTTTTGTATATTTGATTTTGTATCAGATAAACTTGGTTCTTTATCATCCATATAAACACCCGTAAGAGATTTTATAATTCCATGACCAACACCAAGAGACATTAATAACAATGCATAAGCGGTATCCCAATCGGCTTGTACTAACTTATATGTTATTGGCATATTTTTTGAACTAAAACAACTACTACCATCTGATAGACCTGAAGCGAATTGTTGTTGACTCATTTGTTCTTCTGATATCACTCGTCTAACCAATCTTGATAAATCTCTTTCTGTTAATCTTACAATTCTTGCCATAATATTTTTTGTTTATTAATAAATATGTCAATGTTATTGATTATTACAAAACAATATAAAATAAAAAACCCCACCGATGAGGTAGGGTTTAAAGTTTTAATTTTTAGTTAGTGTTTTTTCTTTTTCTGAAGTTCCTTACTGTATTCAGAAACGGGGATCGGAGTTCCAACAGGATAAGGGAATCCTACTTTAGCTGCCGTTACTGATGTCTGCCCATTCTTAACGGGAACTGCTTTACGTAATGGAATTGCCGCCTCATTAAGTGGACCATAAACTTTAGCCAAAACAATACCTGAAGATGTTGTATCAAAGATAACACCTGGCATTGCAAACATATTACTCTCACTTGTACTTGGTGAATCCAAGTTAATAACAAACGATCTGTTATATGGTGTCATATATTCCCACTCCTTAGTTGAAGGATTAAATTGGGGAATAGTAGTGGTTGTATCATAATACCAAAATAAAGACCATACAGTATTAGTTGTTCCATCAGGAGTTTGGAAGTTTTTCTCAACATTGAACTTACCATAAGTTCCACTAACACCTTCCATTGCCAAACTTGAAAGAGATGGTCCGTTCAATACAGGACAGATTGCACAACCCTCGTAATACTCAACACCTTGAACAATAATTTTGTTTCCCGTAGGTAACGCTGCCGATGCCCCACAAAAAGCAAAAGACCCATCATGTATCTTAACAATTTTATCAGATTTAATATCTTCTAACTTTTCGGTTTTTGTTCCTGTATTACAACTAAATAACATAGTAGCCGTAACAATAAATAATAATAATTTTTTCATAAGTTTTTTATTATAAATATAAACATATAGAGGAAAAAGAAAACCCCTCCGTTTAAGGAAGGGTTAATGTTTTTTTATTTTAAAATCTCGTACCTGGTAGTGGTGGAAGATTATCATATTCATTTTCAGCATTACCAAAATCAATTGCTCCTTGTATAAGACGGCTTATTCCATTATAATCATTAATTGGTAATTCTACACTATGGTTTCTACCTTTAATATCCCGTAAATAGTTAATATTTTTTCCCATTGGGAATCTAAGGTAAACTTTAAGTTCAACGTTAGACGGGTCGTTTGCTATTTTTGTTGCAACCACAACCTTATACCCCCTTTTTGGAAGGGTATATATTTCCATACCGTTAATGTTATTCTCATATTTAAAATCATTTTTTACCGTAAAAAAATCATTTAATAATTTATTATCAGTTTTGCTAAAATCAAAAGAAGTATTCTCATCACCTTCTTCATTTTCTTTAATGACTCTTCTAACAAGTCTTGTTATATCTCTTTCCGTTAATCTTACAATTTTTCTCATAGCATATTAATTACCCTTTAATAGATTATGAATTTTGATGATCATATGTATTATCCCCCATACGCATTACTTTGTCTGCTTTGAATTGTCCAAACCTTTTTTCATAATCATCGCTCATTCTAGCCTGATCCGAATAATCGTGAGCAACTTCTAATTTTAAAATTCTTTCAATTCTTTTAGGGTCGTCTCCTTTGAATAATAAAACTCTTCTATCTCTAAAACCTTGATCTCTTGTGTCGTCCGTAACATCAATACCCCAATACGTTTCATCAGTATCATTATCACGATACTCTTTCATAGTAAAGAAGTTACCTTCTTGGTCACCACCAGTTGATTTTCTAACATTACCTGTTGGGGTCATTTTATTTATTAGTGAACGGTTACTTAAATAATCATAAGCCTTTTTTATAATCGCCCCACCTAACGCAATTCCACCTAAAGTTAATAAAATACTTTCGTTAATATTTTTTTTATTTTTCTTTTCTTCTATGATAACTCGTTTAACTAATCTTGTTAAATCTGATTCTGTTAATCTTATAATTCTTCCCATAATATTATTTGTTTATTATAAATACTTCTTTATTCAAAAAAAACAAAAACCCACTCTTATTAGGAATGGGGTTCTTATATTAATTTTTTTATTATTTATAATCCAGTGTCATCATATGATATTGATCTTGGGTCAATTTTACTTACATCAACAATTTCCGATTCAAACATCTTTAAAACTTTTATTGCGTCTTTCCTTGTCGCTGGTAAACATTTCTCACCATTCAAATAAAATTGTATTTTACTTGGCATCACAGATAATTCAAAAACCAATTTTTTATCTGTATCAAGTTGTCGTGTTACCATAGTATAAGTCCCACTATCATTCAACCACGTATTTTTAATGCTATCAACTCTTACGTGTAATTCGGTTTCTTCACCATGTTCTATTGTAACCATAACAATAATACTTTTTTCTCGACCCAAACCAAATTCTCTTCCGTGTTCACGAAATTTATCAGACAATTTATTAAATCCTTTTTCACCCGCAACATCAGCAGCTTTTTCATACGTTGATCTATCAAGTTCCGTAATGGTTCTTTTAACAAGTCTTGTTAAATCTCTTTCTGTTAATCTTATAATTCTTCTCATAATTTTATTTGTTTATTATAAATACTTATATATTCAAAAAAAACCCCAACTTAATTAAAAAATTGGGGGGTGATTAACGTTTTCCGTAATAATCAAAATAATCTTTCCTGTCTTTAAGTACCGTTAAAACCACGAACGAAATACTTAATATACTTAATATTGTCATATACAATATATACAAGAAATTTATTTGATATCCATCACCTTAGGTTATTAAATAGTTAAATAAAAACCACACCGATGAGGTAGGGGTTATAATAATTTATTTGCTTCTATTATAGAAATCTCTAAGTTTTTGTTCATATTTGTTTGTAACAAATGACTCAAACTGATATGCATCATCAATATCGGATTCATCAAAAAAATCAAACTCAAAAGTATTCCAAAAATATTCAACAATGGATTCATTAATAACATTGACCTCAAATTCCCTGTAATTTGTTGATTCATCAATCCACCCAAACATTGAACTCACAATATATTTATCAAATTCTTTTTGATTAAAACGTCTCTTAAAAAATTGGGGGATATCATTTATTGCCATTATTAACAATCTTTTGTTTTCATATTATAAAAGTTTTCAATCTTCTCACCATACATATCCATTAACATATTAACAAAGTTTTCATAACCAACATGGTTATAAATAAAATTTTCTGTCTCATCAATATCATAAATAGGATGTTCATATTGATTGATAATTTCATAAACCACGTCGTCCACATATTTTTTTAACGTGGGGAAATAACGACAAAAATCAACGCTCCCATAAAACTCATCAGCATCATCAATCATATATGATGCTTCATACGTAATATCTGTTAACCTTCTTTGGAAACTAATAAGTTTATTACTCTGATCTTCCGTTATAATGATTTTCATATTAATATATATCTTTAAATTATTAACCTCTACATGGGTATCCAGTTTGGTCACCACAATCTTTACAACTTTCATAAGTGGCACCATTAAATATTCCTGTAATAGATGGACCTTTAGTTGATGGTCCAACAACATACCAACAAGGTGTAGGATAAGTTATACTATGATCTGCCGAGAAATAAACGTATGATCCAGGAGTTAACGCCTTACCACCCGTATCAACAAATTGTTCTGAATCATCACAACAATATCGGATAATGTAACTACCACTAGTGGTACAACGATCATATTCACTAAACGTACCATCCCAAGAATAAACAAACGTACCATCACTATAATAACCACCATCCGGCGGTGAAGATCTACCACATTCACCATCATTATATAATATCCCTGTATTCCAATCTATTTGATATGTTGTAGTAGGACCCAAACAATCAATTGGTAAATCCGTTGAATAAGTTAACTGTATTCCCTCACAAACGGCAGGACATGGATTTAATTTAACGCAAGCCTCACAACTTCTTCCTCCCGAACTAAAAATAAACGAAGCGGGTAATGTTGGATCACTGTCCGTTAAAGATTCAACATACCAACAATAAGAATCATCTGGTACAGAATCGGTATATAAAATATTACCTATAGTATATTGACCTGAGATCACATAACTCACACTTTCATCACAACATGATGTAATCACCGTGTTTGATCCTTCTTGTGGTTTAACCACGGGTGCGGTAGTAATGGAGGCTTTAATTGCAACAACAGGTGTATCTGTAATTAAAGCAACATCTTCCACAGTTAAATCGGCACCAGTATTAACGTCTTTAAATTGATAAGTAACATTAATACCATCATCTCTTTTGATCGCAGGAAAAACATCTGAGTATTTTGGTAACGAATCATCATAAAAAAGAAAACCTTCCAAAAGACCATAAGATAAAACTAACTCTTCTACTTTTCTAAATCTTTTTGAAAAATTATCAACAACGGGTTTATCAAGACCATTACCATCTATACACCCATCACAATATTTTAATTTTCTAAGACCCTCAATATCAGTATTACCATTTAAAAATTCTATACCAATAGAAGATTCAACATTCCAAAATGTAGGACCGGCATTTGAAACAGATGTTGACATGCCAGAAGTTTTATCCATAACTATTTCCTCACCTTGACTGAGACTATAAACATGGAAGTACGTGTTTAATATATTATTATCAAGATATCTTTGAATAATTTGACCATACCCCATAGTAGAATTAATTGAGTTAACCATTAATTCATAATCGGAGACTTTTGGTGTATAATAAGTTTGGAGTTCTTTTTTTGTGACCCTTAAAGATTCTATTGCCATTATATTCTTTAATAATAAATATACAACAAACAAAAAACCCCACCGATGAGGTAGGGTTTCTAAATTTATTATTTATATTTTTTGTGAGAAGGTAAATTGATTAGTATAAACGGGGGTGGAAGGTTTCTTAAAAGGATCTATTAAAAGATTATTTTTATAAACGGAAGTATTATCGGAAACTGAGGCGGGGTTATATTCTGGTTTGTAAGCAAGTGAGGGAACAACTGGTTTAACAACAGGAGCATCAACAGGTGCCGCAGTTTTTGTTTGTGATATAGAGGTTTTAGATGTTTCAAGTGCCGCAGCCAAAGCTTTTGCCATTTTTGGTCCAAAACCAGGGGTTGTTCCGACATCCAATTTATTGGCCAACATTGCATCCCAAAGTGTTTTTACGTTTGTAACAGTATTGTAAGCGGATATCCCAGTACCTTTAAATAAATATTTACCAGCCGCAATTGCACTTTTATTACCAAACTTATAGTCTGCAACAAGAGTATTGTCTTGATTGAGTTGTAGAAATTTTTGTATTTCACCTGCATTTGCCGCTAAGGCTTCAGTTATTAATGGTTTTACATTTCCCAATTTTGACTCCATAAGTTTTTTAAACTTAGAAGTATCAATAGACATTCCTCCTTCGTGTTGTTCTCTAATAGAATTTTTTTCCCACTCAGGCATTCCATTTAATAAATGTTTCATAGTACTATTGTTTATTAATAAATATAACTAAAAATAAAAACGGAAACCTTTTTCTGAAAGAGTCACTTAAGTAGATAACAAATAAATTAAAAAAACCCGAAGGGTTCGGTCGGTCAAAAAATCCGACGAAGTCGGGACGGGGTTCCGGCCCCCATTAAAAAGGAAGAATTTTAATCTTCAGTATAAAATTTCATATTAAATTTTGGTCCCATTTTAAACATAAGGGTAAATGGGTAGTCATATTTTAAATTAAACTCATCAACAAAGTTTTTAAGTTTATTAGAATACTTTTCTAAAACCTCGGCACCTTCATCGTACTCATCTCTCCACATATAAGGATCTCTATAGATGTCCATTAAGTCCAAACTTTCCCCGTCTTCCGAAACAATAAAATCAAGACCACCAAAACTATATACGTCATCAGGATACTGAAAACTTTGAGACAATCTTCTTAACTTAAACCAAATATCCTCCCATGAGATTTCTTTAAAGTTTTCATTAACAACACGTTTTAATCGTTTGGACTGATGTTCTGTTATAATGATTTTCATAATATATTATTTTTTATTTTCCTTAATTAACTTTTTTACTAAAAACATTATATGGGACTTTACATCATTGTCTATAACGCTTTCATCAACAAGTTCCTTTAAATAGGTTTGTAGTTTTTTTAAAGTATCAGTATCATCAACTTTTGGGGTTTGTTTATTATCTTCTCTAATAACTCTTCTAACGATACGATTCAAATCGTTTTCTCTTAATCTTTCTATTCTTCTCATAATTTTTTTTATTTAGTAATAAATATATCATAAAACAAAAAACCCCAACTTAATTAAAAGATGGGGGTTTCTAAATTTATTAATTTTTAATGACCTGATTGTGAACCTCCATGGTCGTAACGTTCACGTGGGTCCTGTGAATATTGTGGGTCATACTTACTTGGTTTGCCGTAACTTGTATATTCTGATGTTTGATCATCATCTTCAAGGTTATCTAAACCATAATTTGATGCAATTTCCATTCTTGCTTTCATTTTAAGATGTTCTAACTCCTCGTCATCACCTTTACAATATCTGATAAATACAACAATGTTTCCATCCTCATCCTCATCAACGCCCATTGAAGACATATTACCAAGACTAGATCCTTCACAATCTGTTGTTTTAATATCATAAATTATTTCATCCATTTCGTAATCCGATTCTTCACTAATAATACGTCTTAATAGTTTGGACTGTCGTTCTGTTATAATGATTTTCATAGTTTGTTCTTTTCTAATTTATATTTTAGTTTCTATTTCTTGGATAACGTCTTTTAACCTACGAACCATTCTTCTAAGGTTATCAACTTCATCACCCATTCTTTTATAATCCCCTTTTTTAGTTAATGTTGAATATTCATCCATAGATCTTAAAAGTTTTCGTGATATCAAATTTAAATCATCCCTAAGTCTATCTAAAGGGTTATGATTTTCATTAACAACACGTTTAACAATACGTGATAAATCTGATTCTGTTAATCTTCCCATAGTATATTATTTACTAATAAATAGTTTATAAAACAAAAAACTATTTGTTGAAGGGGGGATTAATATATTAACAATTACGTTCGTAGTATAATTCGGTTAACTCAACATAGAACATATCCTTTAGTTCGGAGATCATCCCTTCATAATCAAAATTATCAATCAAATAATATTCGGGGTGAAGTTCATCCAACATAAGATCCACAAATGTTCTTTCGTAATGTTCAAAAGAATCATACACACAAGGATTTTTAATATACATAAGAATTTCATCAAAACTATCCCTGACTAATTTATATCTTCGTAGTAACCATATTCTATTATATTGTGATTCCGTTATAATGATCTTCATAGGTATTTGTGATAACTAGGGTTTAATCTTCTAAAGATAAGACTTTTTAAACTTTTTGGGATTTCACTTAAAGGTATATCAAAATTATCTTTTATATTACCAGGTATTTGATTAGAATTCCAATACGGAACCAATTCGTTAAATTCTACTGTATATAATTGAATCAATACGTTCTTAGTATCAAAATGTATCTCAACAACATAAGCCTCATCATCAGGGTTATATAATTCAATCCCCAATTCATTAAGTATATTATTAGGTAATCTATACCAAAGAGGTTCTGACTCAGTTAAAGATTCCATTAATACTCCCCTAATAATTTTTTTTAACTTGTTATTCATATATCAATATTATCGTTATACCATTCATATAATCTATCACCAAATGTATCCATAATCTTTGAATGTATAATTGGATCATAATACCCATCACCATCGTCACAATTAGATCTTATAAAAGCGGTCACTATTATTTGGTAATGAGTCCAATCTAATCGTCTTATTCTTATAGGGAGGGTTTCTTCCCCATTTTCTAATTTTGTTATATATTTATCCATACAAATATATCTTCTCTTGATATAATTTGGGGGTTTCATTTCTTCCCTTAATACCCCCCTAACAATTTTTTTTAACTTGTGATTCATATACCAATAAATATACCATCACTCTATAATTGGAATGGGGAAATAGTTCCAATTTTTTCCCAAAAATTTTTCCAGAATTTTTTTTACCAATATTTCATTCACGCCATTGAACCCCCTTTCTACCTGTCAAAATGTCATATATGGGGGGGATACGGAGGGGGGGAGGGGTACATATGCCAAGACCCCCATATGGGAGGGGGTATGCCAGGATCCCCTTGTCATATATAAAGTTATTAACAATGGGGGGTGTATAAGTTTAGTTATAAGAAGTTATGAACATGACATGGTGTCAGTCCTCAAACTTAGGAGGTTTACTATCTGGTGCCAAGAAGAATCTATCAATGGTTAATGATCTCGGACTATGTAATGTTCTCCTTGCCCAATCAGGTATGTCATAGTCAGGGGAATCACTATATATGTTCACCCTCATGTTGGTGGGGAGTTGACTGTATACCTTAGTAATGAACTCTTCCATACCTTTGTTAAACTGCCACCCCATTATGTGTTGGTGTTCATCTTCAAACAGGTGAAGGATATATGATAGATCACGATCCCTCATATAGTAATCCCATATACTTGGGGTCTCCTTAAACTTCTTGGCGAATGGTAGACCTACGAACTTACTTAATGTAGTTGGATCTATCTCTAATATGATCCCCATTGTTGTTGCGTATTCATCTAATCTATATTTATCTGACTTACTTAGTGACACCACGAATGGATATTGTGATTGGACTATACTCTCCAATATCCTTAACCCCTGTTCTTGTTTTTTTGTTAACATACTACTATAAATATTAGGTTATGTCAAAAATAATTTGTACCTTTGTTATGTTGGTGGTTAAGTCCGAAACGGGCTGGGGGAAAGTATATCCCCTTGGAGTGTAGACTCCAACCTACCTTATAAAAAAAAATAAGGGTCTGATAATTATTTACTCGTAACACTTGTCCCCAAGATTTATTTTACCTACCTTTGTATTATGAATAGTAACATAGATGTATATGTTGTGTTATGGATAATAATATTTGGGTTGGTAATTTTTAATTGGATATATAATAATGATGACGATAATTAACATATTAAGTAATATATTATTGTATTTGGCCATTGTGTCTATAATGTACCTATTATTACTTATACTCTGTGTCTTCATCCTAGTTAGGTTCCCCCACTCTAAATTGGGGAACTGGATCCGTAGGACTTTAATTACCGATGAAGACCTTGACCCCCCGACCTAATGGTGATCATTAAGGTAGTTCTCAACTACCAACAACGAATGATCTCTGATTAGTTTATTCATAGATGTAAGATCCTCACTTGATAGTGGGGATTTTTTGTGCACATACTCTATCACATCTCCCATGTCAGTTGAAGTTAATACCAAAAAGTTTTGAACAATTGGTTTCTTTAGTCCCTTTGTAGTCACCTGTTCGTAAACACACGTGCCAGAAAAGTTATGGTGACAATATGTCAGGGTTATGGTACTACCACTTTTGTTAATAACTTTGTTGAAAACTTCTAATATCTCTTCCATAATGGGGATTGTTAATAAATAAATATGTTAAAAAACTTGTTTTTGTCAAAATGTCAGGCTCGTTCGCGTCACTACACAATGATTTTACCACTTTCTCCCACTTTTACTATAGTATATACTTACCACTTCTTACCACCACAATCATACCTGATGATAGTGTAAAGACCAATAAATCCCCTCTGTAGATACCTACAGGACCACTTTTTTCCATATACAAAAACTCCAGCTAAATATATGAAGTTATGGTACATAAGCCGTGGACAGTCCTTTAGGACGTTAGTAGATCACTAAAAGATAACTTCAACGACCACTTTAGTGTCCAACTTAAGTTCCTTTCAACCTTTGACCCCTTAAAAATAGACAACTAATACATACAAGTAAAGTGGTAATAAGTGGGGACATAATGTTTCTTATACTACACAAACCCATAGGGTTATTTCCCTTATAAGACTCATTGTCCCTTTCATCTACCAACTAATAACACACCATAACAATTACCTTCATCAAGACCATTTGGTCTCCCATACAATTATACATAATGTGTTACGCAAAATGTGTAATGGATTTGTCTACTTATAAATGGGGTCATTAGTTTATGTGGGGGAAATTTATACCCGATAAGGTATAATTGTTTACTAAAGGTATAATTTAATACCCTATCGGGTATAAGTTTACTCATGTCGATTTTTTTGTGTTTTTTCGACATTAGAATGGATCATGTCGATTAAGTGTACATTAGATAACTGAAAATACTTTTTACAAATACCCCTTAGTTTGTAAATTATATTTTACCATATAAGGTTGTGGACTTATATACGTATTTATCCGTATATATACGAATCCATATACGAATGGTTTACACTAACCTGTTTACTGTAAACAACATCATAGATAAACGGATATATTCCGATTAACCTATTATATAATGTAAACTTTCTATACCTGATAACCTCATCATGTAAACGAAATGTACATTACAGTAATCCCCATTACGATAAAGGATATGTGGTAAAATATAGGACATATCCTTAATAGGAATGTAAACGGTAAATAACTTACATTTTACCGTATGGTCAGAGTATGACGGTAAAAGAGTATAGGATAAAATTAGGAATGAAATCCGTAGTGAGTTTACGAACGGTAGGATGGAATGAGTAAATTGATCCTATACTCTTATTAATTTTGTTTTACTAAATAAATTAGATTAACTATATTTGTTTATTATGGAAAATAAAGTTTGTCGCAAATGTGGGTTATTACAACCAAAAGAAAATTTCTATAAAAACATTGTAATAAAAGATGGGTTAAATATTGATTGTAAATCATGTATAAAAAAATATAGAAAAGAAAACGAGACTGAAGAATCCGTTAAAATACGTCAACTTAAAAAAAGTTCTAAAAAAAGAAATATGAGTTTGGAGGATGTCATTAAAGAAAATGACGTTATTGAGGAGTCTAAAAGATTAGGTATGAAATACTGTTATAGTTGTTTAAAAATTTTAGAAAAGTCGTGTTTTGGTAAACTTAGAATTACATCAGATGGATTAAACACTGCATGTAAAGAATGTAGGGTTAAAGTTACTCGTGAATATTACAAAAATAATTCAGAATCTATAGGAAATCAAAAAAAACAATACACTAAAGATAATTCGGAACACATAAGTAAACGACAGACAAAGTACGTTAAAAAAAGAAGGGAGGTTGATGAGTCTTTTCGACTAACAACAAACTTAAGAAATAGACTTAGGTCGTATTTAAAATTAATTGGTATTATGAGTAGGATATCAAAATCAACCTATGAAATGATCGGTTGTACCCCTCAGGAATTACGTGATTATATAGAAACTAAATTTGTTGACGGAATGTCTTGGGATAATTATGGTCCTATTGGTTGGCATATTGATCACATAATTCCATTATCATCAACAAAGATAAAGGAGGAAATTATTAAACTTAATCATTATACCAACTTACAACCTTTATGGGCAACTGATAACCTAAAAAAAGGGTCAAAGATACTTTAACCTCATTACAGTAAAGATTAGTCTTGTTTATATAAACGGTAATTGTTTATACATGAAAAATGTATCAGGTATAATTTTTAAATATTTCTTGTTTATATGTTTTTATTTATTTATATTTGTATTAAATCACGGGAAGTTCTCCTGTCAATCTCCCCTATTTAAAATTTACACCTATGAATATTGAAGAATTAAACAAAGAGCGACTTTATTTTATTGAATCCATAGAAATGTATCCTAGGATGCAAGGTAAACGTAATGACTTACATAAAAAAGAAAAATACGATAGAGGTAAAATGATCTTATCTAGAATGACTAAGTATTGGCCTCACTACGGAAAATACATTGCCGATAAAATTGATGACATTCATTACCACCTTATAAATGATACTCATGACTTATTCTTTACTAAGATGTTATTAATACATAAATGGAAACCGTTACAACTTATTGACTTTATAAAAAAAGGTTATTATGAGATGGATTTAAAAAGAGATGATATATTGGTATCGGAACTATATAAAAAAGGAAACTTTAGTCCTGTAATTGCAAGAAAACAGATCATCAATTACTACAAAGTAAGTAAAGGTATTCTATATTTTTTAAAATACGACTCTACTCACCCTGATCTATCTTCAAACCCTATTAAAAAAATAGGAATTACTCATAACTTAAGTGACAGACTTCGTATACTTAATACTTCATGTCCATATGATATTTCGGTTGAGAAGACTTGGTTTGTTAAAGGTATGGGTGTTGAGTTAATTGAAAGTAGAATTCATAACAAGTTTTCAGACAGAAAAGTTAAAGGTGAATGGTTCACTGATTTTGATGGAAAACTTTTAACCAACCTGTTAGAGTACGTTGAGGGAATGGAAGATTGTGAGTTAGTCAGTTGCGATTAACTCACATTTTATACTTTCCTTAGTTTTAATAACTTACTTATATCCATAGTAACATTCTTTGGTACGTGTGTTGGTGATAATGTTTCTTTCACATCTACTTTTGTTTTCTTCGCCAAATCATATATTGTTTTCTCTTCCGTTCCCACATTATATATTCCTTTCACATCAGAATTAATTAATCCCACAACCAATGATGATATTACGTCAGTGTAGTCAGCATTTGTTTTTACATCTGTCCACGCATGGTCATAAGTAAATGGATTATCTTTGTGTGATAATCTACAGATAAGATAATTGTTTGACATTAACTCTATATGTGAATCACCTAATAGTTTAGTATATGAATACCAATTATTATCGTGTACAGGAACATCTGTTTCTTTTGCTAATTCTACTGAGTTTGCGTATACATAGTCCGTTGATATATGTACTAACTTTGATCCCATCTCATTACAATACGTTACAAGTTGTGATACAAATTTATAGTTAACATTCCAGTGTTCTTCTTTTATGTTGGAGTAGGTGTTTGTGTTTGCAATACAGTTTACAATTACGTCATATCCGTTCATCTTATGAACCCATTCATCAAAATTATTTACATCTATGTTATCCTTACCTCTTGATAAACTATCCCACCTTGTTTGGTAGGTTATCTCCGTTCCTAATTTTCCTTGACCTAAAACTAATACTTTTAACATATCACAAAGTTTATTTTAACTATTTAAATCCCACACGGCAATTAAAATTAATACACAAATACCTAATAACCCCACACTTAATTCCATAACTATATTTTTTTTAATGATTAATAACTGACTACATTACAAATATACAAAAAATCCCCCATTCTACAATGGAGGATCTATAACTTACCACGAATATGTTTATATAAATCTATAATCATGTACTCAAACATATCTGATACTTTTGTAACAAAATCTATTTCTTCTTGTTCAGGTAAATCTTCCCACCCGATTCCATGTTCATTCCACATAATTGATTCCACTGCCCTTAAAGTTACTTCATATTTAAATTGTTTAAAACTTTTTGTTTCATGAAATATTTGTTCTGCATTAATTGAAAGTAACCATTTAACCTCATCTAAATCAATTCTTCTATGAAAGAATTTTGATCCATTATTGTTTTCCTTTAATACTTTTCTTATGTGTTCCTGTAGGTTCATATTAATACTCATCATCACAGATTCTACCGTCAAATTGATTTATAAGGTAATTACCATATTTTTTAGTTAATAAGTCCCATATAATTTCTTCAATTTCTGACATTTCATGTTTAACATAAAGTTCATCACTAAAATGATTAATAAAATTAGAACTTGCAACTTCAAAAATTACATCTTTATAATCTTCAGATGTACTATAACCACAAGGACTAATTTGATCGGTTAAACTATCAATTTGTTCATTTAGGTAATCTTTTATATCTTGGGTTTCCAGTCTTCTTAATAACCAAATCTTATTTTTATCTGACTCATTCAGATTCATCATTGATCTAATCCTTTGTATGTTCTCCTGTAGGTTCATATTAATATTCTAAATCTTTCATTTCAGGATTATGTATATTAACTAACGCATCTTTATGTTGTGAAATATCTTTTTTGGTTAATTTCCTTCCCATTCTTTTTTCTAAACAACTCTTACATAAAGTTAATTTATCATTACCATGTTCGTCCCATATCTCATCATTAACCATGTACATACTATAATCTTTTTCTCCGCAATCGGAACAAGTAAATCTTTCTTCTTCAGATTTTAAAAAATCCTCATCGTCATTATTACTGTCGGATGATTTAAACCAATCTAAAAAAGATTCGTTAACCCCCATCATTTCTCTAATTCTTTGTATGTTTTCTTGTAGGTTCATATATGATTAAAATAACCCTTTATCTTTTATTCTATTTAGTTTTCGTTTATATTCAATAACCTTTTCAGGATAAACAAACAACACACCATTAAATTCAAATGTGTGATTGTCAATTAAATCGTCAACATCAAAACCTGGCCAATTATCAAAAAATTCAATATCATTGGTCCTATATTCTCCATCACCATCAAAACTCCAATATCTAGGCTTTATAATGACATCAAGGTCATTAACGTCTTTAATCATTCCCGTAATAACAAGAGGAGCCGAACCAAACACTGCGTATTCCCCATATGGTAAATCATAAGTTTTTAAAAGTTCTAATAGGGTATCAAGTCGTTTCATTTAAAAATGTTATCTTGTAGGTTCATATTAGATAAATATGTTAATAAATAAAAATCCCCCATTATTAGTGAAGGATCTTTAATAGTTTATTATATCTTTGGACTGTTATTTAATATTTGTTCATTAGGTGATGTTACCGTTAAACATTTACCTATATTTGTATTTGTTGTTGGTCCGTAATGCATAAAACCAACTGGTAGTGATGTAGTTGAAGACTGTGTTTCAAAATTTACATAACCAACAACTCCACCTGTTGTCATTTCCCATACAAAACCAAAGTTGCTATTTGGGTTCCATGTTGTTGTTGTTGAAACCCTAAAGGTTCCAACCACTACTCCTGTTCCCGTTGGTATGATAGGAGACGTTTCATTGGTAAAGATATTTGTTGCTGAAGAGAAATTTAATTTCCTTTGTCCTGAGATATATGGTAAGTTATCTGTTCCTTTTTTAGGCCATCCTAACCATGATGGATCAGTATTGTCATTTAACGCCTTCCATGTTATAGTTCCTGTCGTTATCTTTGGTGAATGAACACCACGAATAATCAAAGCATTTAATTTAATCACTGATGTACCAGTGTTTGTTAATCGGATCTGAAAGTCTGCGGTGTTTGTTGTTGAACTCAACCATTCCATATCCATTTTGACTGATACTGTTGGGGCAATCTTAGTTAATTCTTGTAATCTCTGTTCTGTAATTGTCATTTTTTTATTGTCTTTTTTTTATGTATTATCTACATAAAATAAGTATATTCAAAACATCCATAATTTTAATTATTTTTATTTAATATCGTATATTCTTTATTGACAACTCTCAAGAAAATAATCTTCTAACTCACGGTATTTGAAGTCATACACATATTGTGTCACATCAAATTTATCTAACTTATTAAGGTCTCCATGGTAGTCATCTCTTAACTCCCATATAAGTTCGTCAACAACCACATAAATAAACTCATCAGGTGTATTATACTCACATATTTCTATATCTTTTATTACCTTTACAATTAGATCATCTAAACGTTGTGATCTTCGTTTTAATTCATTTGGTATTTCTCTTGGTCCTTTCTGTTTAGATTCCATTAAGTCCTCATCATCTTCTTCATCATCAACTATCTCAGCATCTAAAAATATTTTACATCCACTTAAAGCAAAAACAGGATGCCATGCTGGTTTTACTTTAAAAGGAAATAATTTTTTATTCACTTCTGGTGAGTCCTGTCTCCCATTAAAATAATTACATATCTCATGCACATACCAACTTGTTACATTTGACGCAGTATCATCAGTTTTTAAATTAATGGTAAGAATCTTACCTCCACTAGCAGATGGTCTAACCTCAATAAATGACACATCAATCTGATCAATTTTAGTATGGTAAATAAAATTTTTAACCAACATTTCTTGAGTATCTACGTCATCAAGATCAAGTTCTAATATTTTTGCCAACCTTGTTAAACCACCAACCGTTTTTGATGCACGTTCAATACCATCAGTCTTAATTAGATCAGTTAAACTATCCTTTAATGTTTCTTCAGATAATACTTTTCTTATGGTTTCTTGTAGGTTCATAAATGTAAATATCTATTTTTTAAATCTATTTTCCTAACTTCAAGACCTGAGTTATACTCAAACCATCTTTTAAATACAGGAATCCATTTATCACCAAATAATGATGTTAATTCGTTATTCGCCCATTCACTAATTACTAAAGTGTATAAGTAATCATAACCATCCCATTCACCAAGATACGCATAACGATACTTATCGTTTATTGAAAATTCATAAATTCCATATTTTTTTACATCTTCTTTATATAAATTGTGTAATTTGGGTCCCCAATTATAATCAGGATGTAGATTATCCGTTAGATATTGGTATATAAATTCATCAAGATCTTCATCATCAATATTTAATATCTTCATTAATCTTTTACCACCACCAACGGCTTTTGCTGCCTTTTTAAATCCATCGGTTTTAATCATGTCAAACAAACTATCTTGTATTGATTCTTCCCTTAATACTTTTCTTATGGATTCTTGTAAGGTCATATTATATCTTTTATTTAACCCATTTTGAATTTTTTAATTCTGAGATAGGGTAAAATCCGTCGGCATATTTGTCGTAACCACTTCCAAAAAAATTATTATTATTAATTAAGCTTTGCCAACTATTAAATTGTGTGGTATATTTCCATAATTCATCTTTATCTGTCATATAACCATTATTTTTAAGATAAGCACCAACCATTCCTCCAGTTCTATCAGCACCGTGAGCACAGTGAATTAATGTATTACCTTGATTTAAAATGTCATTAATTTTTTGTATTGATTTAGTATAACCTTTACCTAATTTATATCCACTATGAGCATTAATAAAATGGTAAGTACAATCATTTTCTTCACATATTTTTTGTTCAGTATCTAAAGATGTTTTAGGGTGATCACTTTTATGTTTTTCGTCATCACCACTCATTCTGATAATATTTTTTATACCATATTTTTTAATTACTGAAGGTAATACATCTGCGGTTATTTGAGCCGATCTCCAATTATTTGTTCCTCCAGGTATTTTATGAAATTTAAATTCTTTTAAATCACTAACATCCACTTCATCTACATACTCTTTAGCCATTTCAGTTTTTTTTGATTCAAACTCTTCTGGTGGTATTTCTTTTTTGTAAGATTCATGTGCCGCCTTTGTAATTGGACCATATATTCCGTCAATACCATCTTTATCATCACCAAATTTTCCAATATAATATCCTTTATTGGTTAATTCTTTTTGAATTTCAATTACTTTTGGATCGTATTTGTAAGAAATATCCATATCAATATCTTTTATCTCAGTTTCTTCCCTGAGACCCATCATTGATCTAATTCTTTGTATGTTCTCTTGTAAGTTCATAGTAATAAATATATCATTGGTTGATAATATACTTACACCAATTCCATTTTAAACCATTCAGGGATCTCTCTATTCTTCCATACGGCAATCTTTGATTTCTCACCTATGTAATAATTTCTATATGATTCTACCACACTATCAACTTTATACTCATTTGGCATTGCTCGTGCGGGCTCTGTAAATTCTTTGTCACAAATGTTGGGTTTATTTGTGACACACCATTCTATTACATCCTGAGACTTATGTCTTTTACCATAACGATATGTATATTCTTTACATAACTCCAAACCTAAATCACATAGGTATAAATAATTTGATAGAGATTCTCTTGACCATATTGCACAGGGATGATTTTTGTGTGATAACTTGTACGGTACTTGGTCGGTTACTTGGTCGGTCATATGATGAACACCACACAATAACTGAGCGGTTTCTAATATCATCTTTACTACGTGTTTATCACAATGATATTGTGCACATTTTTTTGTATCTGTATCTAATAGAAAAATATTCATACAACAAATATATGAAATTTAGTTTGTGTTTACAAAAGTTTTTTGTTATTTTACTGTGATAATTTTCCAGTTACCATCAAAATCTTCTACAAGACAAGTTGAGTTCTCACAGAAATCACCTGAATTCATATAGTCCACATCTAACTTAGGTTGTAAGTAGGGATTTTATATTTTATTGTTTTACTAAAATTATATTATTCTGCGATTTCAGTTTGTGGTTCCGTTTCACCAACTAATTCCATCATCTGAACATCCAAATTTAACTTAACCTCATCACCCAACAACACACCACCTGTCTCAAGTGTTGCATTCCAAGTAAGATCAAAATCAGATCGATTAATAACACCTGTAATTTCAAACCCATGTTTTGTATTACCCCAAGGATCAACTGATTTTCCATTATAATCAACAATCAAATCAATAATTTTAGTTGTATCTTTGATTGTCATTTCACCTTTCATTTTACCATCAGTAATATTTAAATAGGTTGATTCAAAATACATTCTTGGGAATCTTTCCGTATTAAAGAAGTCTTCTGCGTTAAGGTGTGTGTCTCTGTCACTATTTCCTGTTGAGATTGAGTTAACCTCGGCCTCAAAACGAATTTGGGCATCTCCCATATCTTCCATAGTGTAGTTCATTCCACCAGAATAGTTTTTTAAGGTTCCTTTTATATTAGAAACCATAAGGTGTCTGATTTTAAATCCCAAATCAGAATGGGCTTGGTCAATTACAAGTTGTTTCATTTTTTTTTATTTTAATAGTTTATATATTCTTTTAGTTGTTTGAGTTTCCAAAATTAAATGGTAAAAACCTGAAGGTAACTCTTCCGAATTAAAAGACACTGATGTGGTGTTTTTTAACCACTTAATAATTTTTCCTTCTGAGTTAATTAAATAAAAATTAGTTGGTTCAGAAAGTGGGAATACAACTACTCCCTCCATTGGGTTTTCAATTGTTAAAACATTTAATTCGTCAACATTTATAGTATTACAAAGTATTAATGTGATTGCCATGTTTGGGGTAACAGTAATTGGTCCCATACATTCAATAGGGCAATTACAAGGTGGTGCTGGAACTGTACATACCGTTATCATTGTTTGATTGCTAGAATCTGCAACTTCCAAATGCCATACATCTTGATTTATTAAACTATCTACTGAAATTATAGTTGAGTTACCACCACCAAAAGGACTTGTCCATGTACTTGTAATACTATAAGGACATCCGTTAGGATTAATAACATAAACATCAATAGGTGTTTGTGAAAAACTCATGAGTGTAAATAAACTCACGAATAAAGAAAAGATTAAATTTTTCATATGATTTTTATTTTAATGATAGGGATTTAAATCCACAAAGAAAATAGGTTTTACAAATAAAAATTAAATTTCTAATATTTTCCAATTACCATTAAAATCTTCAACAAGACAAGTTGAGTTCTCACAGAAATCACCTGAGTTCATATAGTCCACATCTAACTTAGGTTGATGGATGTGCCCACATACCGCAACATCAAATCCTTTTTGTTTTGTTAAACCTTTTGCGTTATCCTCAAAATCAGATACAAAGTTGATTGCTCCCTTTACAGATTGTTTTATATCATTTGCTAAGGAATGGTATTGTAAGTTAAACTTTCTCCTGATATAGTTGTATATTGTATTTAATCTAATAATCAAATCATATGACCATCCACCAAGAACCGCCAACCATCTTACTTTCATAATAACAAAGTCCAATACATCCCCATGAAAACAATAGTAACTTCTTCCGTCCGCACCAATGTGTGTGTATTTTCTAACAATCTCTATGTTGTTTAATAAGAACGGAACAAATGGTTTTAAAAAGTCATCGTGATTTCCTCTGATATAAACTACCTTTGTTCCCTCTTCTGATCGTTTCATAAAACGTCTGAATACCTTTGAACATTCTTTTTTCCATTTACCACCACCCTTTAATGCCCATCCATCTATAATATCACCATTTAATATTAGTGTTTCAGATTCATTCTCTTCTAAGAATTTTAATATCTTATTTGTTTGTGATTGTCTTGCACCTAAGTGCAAATCACTCATTATAATTGTTCTCCACTTTTTCATTTCCAATAACCTTTGTCGTTTGTAAAGTATTCTTTATTGTTACTATTAAAAAATGATGACAACATAAGTCTTAACATATACATTACACCTTTGTTTTCAAATCTTCTTGGTGGTGTATATACAATATTGTTTATTCTTCCAAATTTCTTTGGTTTGATTTGTTTTGAAAACATATAATCTTCTGCTACTTTAATCTCTTCATCAAAACCTCCGATTGATTTAAACGTCTCTGAACGAACTAACATATATCCACCTAGACAGAATGGTGTTGACCACTTGGAAAGTGTTTGTATTAAATCAAATACCTTATATACGTAGTTATATCTTCCATTGTCCGAACGGAACTTTGCCGTTACTAGATCTAAATGGTATCTATGTATTCTTACTACTGATCTTTTTAGTACCTTTGGATCTAATAGAAATACGTCAGCGTCCATAAACAACACATATGGTGTTGTTACAATTTTAAATCCGTTGTTTCTTGCTTTTGCTGGAAGACCTCCATCCATTAAATGTAAATCAAACATATCGGTTCTGTGCTGATACTCTAATCTATTCAATAGGTCAAGTTTTGTTACACCATCATTTGATGCATCACAAACAATTACTTTTACTCCCTGTATGTTTTTTTGATGATTTAAGAGATCTAAGGTTTTTAATATAATATCCTTCTCATTCTTACAAGGTATTACAATCGTTATTAATTTGTTTAAATCCATATATAATAAATATAATTCACATTACACTTAACATATCACTTAACAATTTAATAATCAACTTTACTAGTATCTTTTTTTATTTTCAACAGTATGAACAATATCCAAATAAAAATCTTCAAGGTCTCTTTCACCTGATTCAATTTTATTAATAACCTCATCTCTACGATAAGCGGTATTATCTACAATAAACTCAAGCATTTCTTCATCTGTAATATTTTCAGGTTTAACTGGTTCAGGAATACAATCGTGGTCTCCATCATATAGATCAACATCATCAAAATAAAAACCTGTTTCACCAACTATTTGTTCAAACTTTGGAATCATAGTATCTTCATACCATTCCTCTATTATACTCATCACAAAGTTTTTTCTTGTGTTAAAAATTTTCATTATTTTTTTCACTAATACCCATGATATCAGTAATGTACCATTATCAAATTTACCGTCTTCGTAATAGTATATTGCGGTAATAACTTCTTTACCGTTAACACACCAATCCTCGCGAAGATTACCATAGTTACGAGATTTTTTACCTATTATTCTATTACCATCCTCAATATAATCATTAAGAAATAATGTGATAACTTTTCTAAGACTATCTGTAGATTTGATGTATCTTTGTCTTTCGTCTTCTTCTTTTAATACTTTTTTAATTATATCTCTCATTTTTTAAAATTCTATAGTAATTGTATTAGGAAGTTTAGGTATATGGTTAAAATAATCATCACAACTTTTAGGAATACTATCACCATCGTCATATTTATTATCAATTAATAAAACATAAATGTCCATCCCTTTGAATGTTTTATGTAATTTTTCATTAATGAATTTTTCGTATCCTTCCAAAGTATATTTTTTATCAGTAACAATTACAACTATATAAAATTTATTATGTCCCGCTTGAACTGAAACAAAACAAGGTTTATAATTTGACCTATTTAAATATTCACCACTTACCATCTCAATATAATCGGCAATAAATTCAATCTTTTTTAAATCTGAAGGAGTTACTTTTTTTTTATCCAATTTCTTTTCTTCGTTATTATTATAATTAAAATCACCTAAATCCTCAGATTCATTTAAAGATTCATTACAACTTAATTGTGCATTATCAAAGTAATCTAAAAACTCATCAAAATATCTTTCTCTTATGAAATGATGTAAATCAATTGCAATATCATCGTCTCCTAAATTGTTATTATTTACAAAGTTTTCTACCACCCAATTAGTTATCTCCCTGAAGTACATATAAAACTTATCTTCATCGTAATCACAAGGTGTTACCTCATGGTAAACCTCATCAACAAGATCATCAATTTGTTTCAGTCTCCTAATAATAAACGGATTAAAACGTTCTTTCATATAGTATAAATATATTTAAAAATTGTTTTAACAGAATAGTATTTGATTATGTTATACGTGGTTATTATAATTGTAATTATGAACCTTGAGAGACGATTTCATTTATTCCAGGATTTCTTAGTTGAGATGAGTAACGGTGTGGTATATAATGTTAGATCTATCAACCTTAAAAAACTTGATAAACCAACGGTAAGATATGAAGGTAGGCGTATTACTTCTAACGAATATAGCGATTTTGAGATGATAGTTCATGCTACAGATTATGTGTTAAGAATTGATGTTATTTGTAAATGTCATGTAGATAAGATATGGTGTGATGAATTGGTGAATATGTTCCGTGGAACATTTAGTTCTTTATTACCACAAAATTGTAAGATTGATATCAATCCATTAACTAATGAAGTTACTCCAACTAATTGGTACGCTTAACCCCATTGAACATATACGTCATAAAATTCCACACCAAATGAGTTCGCAGTTGCCACAACAAAATCTTGTATCATATCTTGTATTTCTGAACTAAGTTCTAACCAAAGATCATCCTCAATTGATTCGTGATCAGTTAAATCATATTCCTCACCGTTTGTCATTAAAGTAACACTACCGTGAGTAATATCAAAATCAACAAATATCTCAACTTGATTATTTTCTTCTCTTACAAAAACATATGGAAATTTAAATGAAAAATCATATCCACCTGTATGAATACCCTCATCTTCCATATCGTCTGTGGTTAATTCTTTTTTACTAGTTAGATATCTTTCAAAATCTTTTCTCATGTCATAAACATTACCCATATATTCTCTGTAGTAACCCATTATGTCCCTTTGTTTTGTACTAAAACCAAGCCTCTTTACCATCTTCTTATCGTATCTTGGTGTATCACCTAATGATTTCTGTTCATCCCAAAGATCAAAGAAATATTTCTTTACAGGATTAACCTTTTCTTCCCTTAATATTTTTCTGATTAAATCTTTCATATAAATTATAAATATCATAAAAAAACAAAACCTGAGACGTAGTTTATCAGGTCAATGGAATTAATCCACATTCTTATGTTTTCTCTTACGAGTGTAAGATTTCTTGCTCTTCTGAACAATAGGTCTTGTTGCCGCCCAGATTTCTTGAATTGTGATCTCTATAGTTTTCATCTTTTTGTATGTTTGTATATTGTTAGACATGATTAATAATACAAATATACAAATTATTTTAATAATTCAACCTCAGCTTCGGTAATTTCTGTACCATATTTTATTGCAAAATCAATAATAAATGATTGAATTATTGCCCTAAGTTCATCCTGAACCTCAAAGTAAGAGGACATATCATCTATTTCGTTATTACCCCTTGAAATATCATACCTGTTTTGATAATGTTCGTCCTCTATATCATTATACTCTGTCATATTAATATAACCCTCAAGTATGTCCGCATCCGCATCAATGTTTTTATCCCCATCTCTATCATTAGTAATACGAACATTACTTAACTTAAACGTAAATTTTAAATCTTCATCATCCCAGTGTCTTCTGAAATTTAGTTCACTAGAATCAAATGTTTGATTTGACAAAAAATCTAATAATTTTTCTTCACCAATACCTTCACCACCAATGTATTCAAGATAGTAATCATGTATTTCTATTGCTTTTTTTCTAAATCCAAGTTTACCAATTAAACTATAATCAATAGTTGGGTATTCCCCTTCGGATCTTATTTCATCCCAATGATTAAAGAAGAACTTTTTGATTGGGTTCATTCTTTCTTCCTTCAATATTTTTCTAATTAACTCTTTCATCTATTGTATGGTCTAAACCTCATAGGGTTTGCTTTGACTGCAGACTTAGAGAACCTTAATTTGGATCCCTGAGTTCTTGCATTTTTTAGTGTCCTTGCGTATTCCCACATTTCTCGTTTATTACTATTCTCCTGTTCTTTAATATTAAAAATTAAATGTATCTTCCATTTACCAATTATTCTATCCGAAATAGTATAAATAAAATCATCATAATCAATTCCTCCCCAAATACCATTAAGCGTCAGATTTACATCAACTTCAAACATAGGAATTCTACTTATACCTTTTTTTCTTTCTATATTTACAATAGTTATTTTATCTATAGTATCAACAACATCACAACCATCAAACGACAACCAACCAGGGAAAGTATCTATATCAAGTACTTCACAAATATTTCTAATTTCCTCCAACGTTTCCTCAACAATGTCTTGAAATGTACCCACCATTGTTTCTTTACTTAACTTATCATCATTAGTTGATTCCATTAATCCCCAATCCTTACCTGTACCTTCATGTTTTAATGTTATTGCATCTGCAGGTATGTTTTCAAATGTTACTATATGTTTTGATCTTGATTCATAGTGTTTATCTTTGTACCACTTAACATCAGGTATCATTTCAGTATCAATTTCCCAAACATCGTCATCATATGTGGAATCAAACGATGCTCTTTTATTTATTGAGTTAGTTGCAAAGATTGCTGGTATACATTTTTCACCATAACCTGCATATATTTTATAACATTCTCCAGCCCTTACTTTTAACCCTTCATTTGATATTATATCTCTAAACTTTGGGTTAGATTTATGTATAACAATTTTGTTTGGTGTAATTTCTTTTCCTGCTGGACTATAATTTTCATTTATATTACCACTATTTTTTCTTTCATTATAATAATACATCTTAAGTACAGGTTCATAAGTATCAACCATATAATCAATAAAATTATCCACATCATTGTGAGGTAAATCTTCAATATCAATATTATATTTATAATAAATATAATTTTCTAATGTTGCTTTAACTAACTTAAATTTAAATTCTTCAAGGGAATTTGATTCTTGATACATATAGATAATACCTTTCCTCATCATTTTTTCAAACTTATGATGGTCAATCCTTCTTTTAAAGAATGGTGATAATTTGTGTTCCTCTGACATATAATGATAAATACCAGTTAAAACAAAAAAACATTTTGCCCATTGATAGTTCTTTTATTTTGCAAAGTCAAATGTTTTTACTATCTTTGAAGTATGAAAGATATGAAAATTAAAGATATTGTGATTAAAGTTATTGACGTGTTGTACAACATCATCGTTGGAGTATTAACCATATTAGGTAAGGTGATTGTGTTCTTGATCACTTTTGTTAAGTCTAATAGTATTGCGAAGTCAAAATCCGCAGTTAAATTTATCTTCTCCGATGTTAAGGTTAACACTAAGCCTAATTCAAATGTAGAACAAACTATTGATGTTGAGTTTGAGGTTGTTGAAACTAAAAGTAAACGCCAAGAACTTGAAGATAGTCTTCGTTATTTAAAGTCTAAAGTTAATAAAACCGTACAGGATAAAAATAGTATTGGTGTTATTGAAGCGGTACTTAAAAATATGTAACCGTTGAATCTTTTACTACGTTTTGGGTATACGCATCACAATTGGCTTTTTTAGATGTTTTACAAGAACATAGTATTGTTAAGAACACAAGGAATATAATTATATATTTTTTCATTTGTCTATTATATTTTTGACATATTAGTGAACCAATTTGGTCCGTATTGATTTTTGTAATAATTATTATTTTGTTTCCTATTACTTTCTTTATCGTAAAATCCAATTAAATAAGCTCTATTAATAATATTTTCTTCATTAGATTTTAGATTATTTAATTTTTCAACAATCTGTTCATTACTTGGGTTCTCCTCGTTAATGAATTTAATAAGTGTGTCTACTGGTGTTTTTTCCATAATATTATATATAAGTATCTTCAACAAAAATTGGCGTTTTCTCACCCACATATGCCCCAACAATATTAAAGTAATAATGTTCAAGAGCATCTTCCTCTGTCATATCCTCACTCATTAGTATTTCAATTACTTTTGATTTAGAATAAACTAATCTCATACTATTCTCCTCAATCCCTATGATTCCATCATCAAGACCATCAGCCTTTAATATTTCCTCATCAGGATAATTCTCAACTATCTGATCAAGTATCATTTTATTCTCCAATCTTTTTTTGAAAAATAAGTTGCCATTATTATTGCGATAACAATGTATAATATCGCAGTAATCCACAATGGAGCAGTTACCCACCACCAAGACCAATCAATATAATTTGTAAGTTTTAGGACTAAGAATATTAAAAATAGAATGGTTCCTAAACCCATTCCTCCACCATTATTATTGTTATTATTTCCCATATTTTAATTATATGGTATTTGATTTAATTAGTCAATATAGTCAGGATCATTTTGTGATAACCATTCAAACATTTCCAATCTACATTCCTCTAACCAATCAGTACAAGTGTCTATAATAATATCATAATAATTTGAATTAAACCAATCTAACAACTCAGATATCTTATGAAATTCAAAATTAATATTAACATGATAATTTAACTCTGTGTCAGTATCATAATTACGAATCTCATTACTATATACCGTCACATCTATTGGTAAAATATCCTCATCACCCCAAAACATTGTACCATAACCGCTCATAGCTTCTTTGGTTTTTTTAAATTCTATTATAAAACGCCAAGATCCCTCCAAATTATCGGTAGAAATCTCAACATCAACATCTTTATCTTCATACGTTTTTGATAATACTTTCTTTTCAACAAGATAATAATATAATATTTGATTACATTCTTCACTAGTAAATGGTCTTGTAAGTTGGAACATTATATTTGCCAACTTAAACGGAAATTTATATCTCTTTAATGTTTTAATCAGGCCAAACTCCTCAATGGATTGCTCAACCTCATATTTCATATCATCAATATTTGACTCACTTATTATCATTATGGTTGGAGTATTGAAGATGCGTAGTTATAAGATTCATTTGGTATTACGCCTTTAAGTTCCGTAAAAGGTGTTTTGTTTTTTAATGCGTTAGAATAAGCTTTTAAGTTAGGTCCGCTATTATACCCCGCAATTGAAAGATCAAGTCTTCCTGGGAATTTATTTAACAATACTTTCATCATTTTAGGATATGCTTTCAATGCGTCACTAATATTACAAGGATTACCACCACCACCATATGACGGCCAAGTGCCTGGCATAAACTGAGCAATACCTTTAGCTCCCGCAGTTGATGTTCTTTTACATGACATAACATCGGGACTAAATGCGGATTCAGTATATAATTGTCTAATTGCAATTTTTGGATCTAAACCAATCTCCTCAACGTCAGAAATAAAACTATCATAATTATCACCAACCGCATTTTTGAACTTAGTTTCAATGTCAGATGGAAAAGTCTTTACTTTTACACCAGGATTTATTATAACCATCGGATTAAAATTTTGTTCTGATTTTTCAGTAGTACTTGATTTACCAAAAGTATATCTTTTACCTGTTATCTTAAATAAAAAATCACTTATAATACCACCTGTTGTATCAGGACTTAATTTACCAGTTTTATCTAAATTATTTGTTTCTTGATAGTTTTCAATTGCTTTAGTGGTTTCATCATTTATTTGACCTGTCATTGGTAAATCATCTTTATTAATAACATTTAATGATAATTGTATTGTCTTAATGTCTTCAGGCGTTGCAGTACTTTCCATTTTATCTTTTTTAGATAATATGTTTTTAATTGAATTAAATATTTTTTGTGACGCACTTTGAGTTTCGGTGTTAGTACCACTATTAGTTTTAGTGTCAACCTTTATATTTTTTAAATCACCCATATTACTATAAACGTGATCTTTCATTAACTTGTGTTTTGCGGATCCTACGTGAACACCATCACTACTCCAACTTATATCACCAACTAATTTTGGTATTATTATTGCTCCTGTAATACTATTTGGTAGATCAGCTTGATATTTTATTCTTTTAGGTTTAAAACCAATCATACATTCTCTATCACAATATTTAGTTGTTGTCACTTTTTCTGGATTAAATATTGACTCACTGTCAAAACCTACCAACACAATCACTTTACCTCCTTGACCATTAACTAAGTCAACCATTTTTTGTATATTACCTATTGGTGTTGAGATTGGTTGTGGTGACATCACGTCATTAGCTCCGCCATAAATGAAAACTAAATCATATTTTTTTTCATTTAATTTTGTTGTAAGATTTTGCAACATCCATTTTGTTGTTTTACCTCCTACCGCTAATTGAGTAACGTCCCACTCTGGATGGTCTTTTGCAATTAAATAGTTCCATGTCCATCCATCGCCAGCACTATGACTATCACCAACAAACATAACATTAATTTTACCATTATCTTCTTTGATGAGATGTACTAAAGTTTTTAATTGTTCTTCACTTATTACTATCTTCATTGTTATATTTTTTCAACAGGTTTATTCTTGAACTTCACATAGTGATACCCATCAAGATCATAATCCTTATTATCAAAGACTAATATATTTTTATTGTTAATGAACGCAATATAATTAAGTCCGTATCTTTTTAAATAACCTTTATAGTTTTTCATATAATAAGTCTTAACAATATATTCACCTGTTTTCTCATCAATCTTAAACCATTCCAATGGTTTTATTTGAACGTGTTTATCTCCATCAGGTGTTTCTATTTTAAGATCTTTTGCCTCAAATCTATCTTCTCTTGATCCTGAACAATATTGTTTAATATTTTCTCTTGGAATGTTGAATGGTGATTGAGTTAATTTATCAATTGTAGTATTTTCACTCTTAATTCCATTTTCATATGATGTTCTGTTAAGTGATACTAGTTTATTTAAATTATCTCCTTTGAATATTTCTTCTTTATTGGTTGTTATCCAACTCTCAAAATCCTTAATACTTGATTTAAGTGGTGTTTCATCATTATTAAACACACCACTATAAAACCATTCAATTAATTGTTGTATTACTTTAGGATTAGTATCAAAGTAATTAAGTATTGACCAAGTTTGACCAGGAACATTAGTCCCTTCAATATTTATTAAACCTTCCTCAGTATCACAAATACCATTACTATCGGTAAAACCATTTTTACCCCAATTATTAGGATAAACTTCTCTCATTACTTTAATCATAAAATCAGGAAACTTTGACTCCATTTTTTTTAGGAAATCCTTATTCAATTCAATTTCATGAGTCTCTAATGTCTTTATTATTTTATTATACTCCGTATCAAGAATATATAATTTACCATTTATTGTTATCTTCACTTCTTTTTGAGGAAATTCAAACGTTTCATTTGTGTTATAGTTTTTTAATATAACTTTACTATTTGTATTTGATAATTTTAATTCTTTTAGTTTAGTAATATCTTTGTCAGACACACCATTAATATAAACATAGTTTTTTCTGAAATTCCTGTCAGGTGCAAAATTACTATACTTAATAGTTAAATCACCACTTACCAATGGCTCTAATTGTTGTTCTTGTTCAACCAAAATACCCATTATAGTTTTTATCCTATCTAATTCCTCAATAATTATATTTTTACCCATAATTTATAAATATCACAATTTAATTTCTTTGTGGAATCCACTAGATCTAAACTCTTCATCTTTTAAATTTAATTCAAGATCAATTGTGTTCCTGTTAACATGGAATTCCCCTTCAGATCCTTGATCCTGCCACCAAGATTTTGAAGTTTTTTTATCCAAATATTTAACAAAATAGTCCTCAAATTGTCTAACAAAACCTGGATCTGCATCACCTTCCATATTACTATAATCAAATGAATAATCATCATGACCACCCCAAAACTCAACTTTAAACCAACTAACATTATCTTCATCCATCATTTCAACAATATGTTCAGGAGTTTCCTCATATTTATATTCAAATGGTGAGTATTCAATAAAATAACAATAACTTTTAATGTCTATCTTTTTTTCTTCAGGATATATTCTAAAAACTAATTCATGATAATCATTGATATCAAAATCAACACGACTAATTAAATCACCCATATGGTCTTCAGTATATTCCATAAAGAAATTACGAAAAGTACCAATCATAGGTACTTTTTTATCTCTATTATGAGTTTGACCATCAAACAAAACTGTAGGTTGGAATGATCCCACTTGTTCAATATCCTCATCATAACAATGAACCGATACCTCACAAGGACCAATGTCTTCAAGATAAATGAATATCGCTTGAGCTATTTTATTTATCTTATTGCTCATTCTACATCTTCAAGTTTTATTACAAGACGTAAATCACTATCAACGTCTTCTCTAGTATTCCAAATATGATCAATTTGAATTTCCTCTTTAGTTACCGTAATTTTACCGTAGGCACCTTCGTTATTTTCCCAACCACCAAATGATTGTTGTAAATAAGAATAAACAACATCTTCCATTCCTGCACTTAAACTATATTCATCATCATTATTATCTTTTCCTTTGTTTTCAATATACCCATCATCTCCACCACCCTGATATTCAATTATGATTGAGTCAAGGTTGTTTTCATCCAAAAATGTGTTTACATCCTCATTATTATTTAAATTATAATCATCACTAGCAGGTTCTTCACCATTTTCTGTTATTACACTAGTAATAATCATAAGTCTTTGGTCAACTTTAAATGATATTGATGCCCTATAATAATCGTCTTCCTCTTCGTTCATAGATTCTTCCCATATTTCACGACCATAGTTATCTATAATCATATCAAAAAGTGGTAAAAAATTAGATGGTATGTTAACGTCTTTACGAAGTATATTAATCCATACTTTTTCATTCCACCAACTTATACCATCACTCTCCATGTCAAAGGAAACGCTAGCTTCAGGTGTATCAAATTGTTCTAAAAAGAGAAAAAATGATGTTAATAATCTTTTCATAATACTATTTTATAATAAATATAAGTTAATCGTCAAATTTCATCTTCATTGTGCGTATCATCCACATTGGTCTTTCGTTTGACTCAATCGCCTTTATCCAATCGTGAGCACTTGGGATATAATTATTACAATCTTCTTTGACGTGATCTTCTCCCACATATCGTGTATAAACAACTTTACCATCACTATTGATAAATGATGATCCGAATATCTTTTCCATCTCAAATATACCCTCTGAGTGGTGTCTAAACATCCTGTGTAATGAATTTCCAACCCACGCCTTGGTTTCATCTAACCAATTATGTAAATGGATATAATCTTCTTCCTTACCTCCGTATTTTTTAACAGAACTTTTTGCGTGTATTAATGGGTGTGCCATGACAAATGATTTTTTTATATAATAGTTAATTTTATTATGTAATTGTAGTGATATTTATTTAATATGAAAATTATAATCACAGAGAAACAAGCCGATATATTATTTGGAAATGAAATTAAATGTTCTAAATGTGATCACTCATGGAAAAAAGAAAAGGGTGATAAACACCCTTATTTATGTCATTCATGTGGTTGGGATAGTGAATCCAAAAAATATAATAAAGTTGAACTAAAAAAGTTTTGGGACAACTATAAGAAAAAATAGATTATCCTAAAGGTTCCGTAACCTTTTTAACAGGAACTACAGGTTCATTACTTGCGAGTTGGGTGGTTTGATCAATTACTTTACCAAATTTATCATATGTTTTTATAACTTCATCTCCAGATTTACTAAGATTTTTTATATCAATCTTTTTCTTTAAAGGCTTAATTATATCTTGTGGTTTTTTAGTTAAATCTTTTATATTATAACCTAATTCAACCGCAGTTTTAGCCTTTTCACCACCAACATATCCAGCACCTTGCGCAAATTTGTCTTTACCATACTTTACTGTTGGATCTACAACCGCTTTTGCTGCTAATTTTTTACCTTGATTTTGTAAATCTTTTTTTGCAAGATACGCAGTTGTTTGTTTACTCTCAAAACCAGCAAATTTAATTAAATTTTCAGATATTTGCCCTAACCATTTAACCCCCGTAGTAACCATACCACCGATGGTAGTTGCTCCAAGTTTTTTAACAACCCAATCACCAGCTTGTTTTAATAAACCTGCGGCCCAACCTAGTTTACCTCCAATCCAACCAACTATTGGTTTAATATATTTTATAAACCAAGGTTTTTCTGCAATTGATGTAATAAACTTGGTTATAGTACCACCAGTACTTTTAAATAAAGGTTTAAGGAATCCACCAATGGTTTTTGCTAACGCTCCCGCAGTTAACAATCCTAAAACACTAAATATTAATTTAGCCCAAGAACCAATTCCTGTAGAAATTTCAAACACATCAAACAATGTTAATGCCGCCCATAATATCGTAGTACCAATTGCACCAACACCTGTATAATTTAATAGTTGTTGTAAAATTGCACCTCCAGTACTACTAAGACCCTCTCTTAATTTTTCCATGAACCAAGGTAAACCTTTATCTTTTAACCACGTAAATCCTGCCTTAATAGCCGTCCCAACCTTCTCACCTGCAGAAACAACCGCATTCACTCCCGTAACATCACCAACCGCGGATGCCACCCTTAATGCATTATTTACTTTTGGTGCTACGACTGTTTTATCAATACTTTTAAGTCTATCCCATATTGCCCTGTATTGTGTGTAGTCATAATCACTCATCTCATCCTTTAACCATTCATATACATTCGGAAAGTCTCCTCTTGATTTAACTAATCTATTTAGTTCATCTAGTTGGAATTTATTTTTTATTTTATTAAATGCCGCTACGGCCTCGTTTTCATAAGTTCCCATACCGTCAAAGGCATATTTTAATTCATTAAATACTTTTTGACCTATCTGTAAATCTTGAGCCGTTGCCTTTGGTACTACTACTTTTGGTTTGGTAATAAATAACTTGTTAAATTGTGGTGTTACATTGGCTGCAGTAAGTTTACCCCATACACCTAAGTTAAATTTAGTTCCAATATATTTAGACTCTAAATCAACATTCGCTAAAGGTTGACCGACATATTTACCACCTGAAAATTTAAACAACCAAAGTTTTTTATCCGTACTAGTAAAACTAACAGGCCACCCACCATTTTTATTAATGTCTTTTGATATAACCCAAGGTCCCCAATACATGAATGTAGATTTTGCCGGATTATTTGCAACTTCCCATTTAACACCTATTCCAGCCGCTTTAAGTAGGTTAAATAAAATTGTCCAATACCCTACTGGATCTGAACCTCTTTGCCATTGTTCGTTTATAAATGTTTTACTTGATTGTTCATTTATTAGATTTGTTTTATTTATTTCATTAATATAATTTTCTTTTAAAAATGAAAAGAATTTTTTAACCTCATCCTTTGGGTTGAATGTAGATTCAACAAGAACATTATTAAATTCTCTGTTATAACTTTCTCTAATGTTTTTATTATCACCAAATAAATTAGTAATATATTCTTCCTGACTTTCTTTTAGAAAAACTGCTTTATTTGTAAAATTAGGATTCATTTCCATTTCAAATAAATGTAACCCTCTGTGAAAATCTAATTGTCTTTCTATCTTAGATAGGTAATAATCTAATTTATTATCCATAGTTTAATTAATTGTTATACAATAAATATAACATAAAAGGAAAAACTATATGTATATCAACATATTTATATAGAGTATGAAAGATATAGGATTACATAGTATAATTAAAAAAGTATTGTTAGAGGAAGTTGCCGATAAAGCGTTTACTAAAAGAGAAGTAATATTCTTTAAATTTATAAATGAATATAAAGAATCCGCAAACCCTACATCACAACAAATAAATAAGTTTATTCAAAGTAATGCGTCATCTTTTGGTTTTAAACTTGACGACTTTTTTGAACTATATAATAGGTATACTCAGAACTATAGAGAAGATGGTAACTATGAGGACACTAAAACAAGTGAACTTAAACAAGTTCACAACTTAAAAGCTAAAAAAGTAACTAATACAAATGCCTCTGAAAGAGTATCAGAACTACTACCATTTAAGGGATCTAACTTAGAAGGTAGATGGGAACAAGATGGTAAAAGTGATTGGGGATATATTGTTCTTTCATATGGTTGGTACCCAATATACATTTACAAATACAAAAAATGGTTTGAGGTTTCTGGATCATATTCATCTTCAACAGGAAAACAAATGAACAACACTAGACCAACAAGATGGAATAGTAAAATAGGTAAAGAAATGTTAATTTGTTCTAAAGATGAAATGGGTGAAATTAGAAAAGGAGCAATTAAACCAGATCAGTTAATCGTAAATAAAAATAATAAGTTTACAGAAACAATAGATAACTTAATTGATTCACGTACATTACAAACAATTAGAGCTGGTTGGTTTCCAAGATTAAAACTTTCATTCTATTATACAGGTGTAAGATTTAATGAAAAAATGCCTGAGGTAGATATAAACATTAATAAGGTTGATAAGATAAATAACAATAAGATAGATAGAGAGGCTGGTGATTTCTTTACAGATAATATGGTTGGTGTTACAAAAGAATATTTAAAGACATCAGTTACCTCTTATTTTGAAAGATCATTTACAGAAATGTTAGGAAGAGATGTGTCTCAAAATATAATGGTTAATATAACTTATAATAAATAAAAAAGTCGGATCTAAGTCCGACTTTCTTTTTATAATCCGTAGTTAAGTTTCTTATCACCTAACAACTCCAAAGCTTTTTCAATAGCCATGTCTTTTGTTTTCATTCCACGCTCTTTAATATTCTTACCATGTACGATTTGATAAGTAGTTGAACCAACTTCTTTTTTATCACCTCTACCTGGTTGTTTTCTCATTGCGTCTGCAGCATAAACATCTAAAAAACCAACTTTACAAATGTAACGACCTTTTGTTGAACCTTTTCCCATTTTTTTATTTTTTGTTTTAATTAATACTTCTACAAATATACAAATTTATTTTTGATCTGACAACATAAAATTTAAAAATTTTCTTATTGTCTTAACAATTTTAACTCTTTCGGGATTTTGTTCATCCATATCGTAAATATAATCAGTTATATCGTTTTCAGATAACATCTCAATAATTTTTGTTTCCATCCTTTTTTTTGGTACATAATCTGTAAAACCATAACCAGGGAATCCTTCAAATTTGTATTCCGTAACTTTTAATGGTTCATAATCACCCAAATTACTACCTAACTCTCGTTGGCTAACCTTAAGTCTTCTCATTAAGAAATAAAACAATTTACTATCAATATCCTCGTGTTGTGAAGATATTTCTTCATTCTCAGATAACACTGATTGTTTCATTTATTTAAGGAATTTTAATTTGTAAAGAGTAGAATTTATTAGTTCCTGAATTGTATCTATTTGATTTTGGATATAACTATCGTCAACCGAATCTCTATTTTCCTCAATCACATTCAATAAACTTGTAAAGTATTTTAATACTTGGTTTTTGTTTTTATAAGATTGATTCTTAAATGATTTGTAATTAGTTAAAAGACCGTACTTACCTTGATAAGACTCTATCACACCATCAACAAGCACATCAATCCCTTCGTAATATTTTTGTAAGGCTTTGTGCTCAGAATATGATTTAGTCCCTAAATGGAAAATATGAATTTGTGTTTGTGAATGTAATATTTGACAAACCATTTCACAGAAATCTTCATTATGGTTGGAAGATTCTGTATCGTCGTTGTTATCCTCTTCTTCTTCTTCTTCTTCATCATCATCATCCTCTTCATCATTTTCATCATCTTCAATAGTATCTTCCTGTTCGTAAATTCCTTGTTTTTTTAATTCTTCAAACAATTTTTCTGTTAAATCTTTTTCCATAGTTTTTTATTAATAAATATATCAAAGTTTATGATTTTTCAACCAAATCCTTCTGTGATATAATTATGTTGGAAATATCAAACGTACTATCCAACCTTAATATCTTATTTTTAATGTCAGAAAATGAAGACCACAATAAAGATCCTTCAGTTTTTGGGTTATAATCATTATCAACCAAATACTGAACAATGGTGTTTTCCTCTAAAGTTATAAACCCATGAGCAAATCCTCTTGGTACAATTAATTCATCACCACCATTCATTTCAAAAAATTGACAGTTATTATATGGTCTGAGATGTACCCTTAAATCTACTACAAAATCTAAAATTCTTCCATTGATGACCTTTACTAATTTAGCCTGAGCAGTTTCACCACTTTGATAATGTAATCCTCTTAATGTGAACTTTTTTGGGTTTACACTAATGTTACTTTGTTTCCATTCTTTATCTAATTCAAACAACGAAAGAGGACTAAATGATCCTCTCTCATCGTAGAATATTCTGTTGTTGATTATTCTTGGTTGTTCCATTATAAAAAATTAATTTCATTAGTTATAGGATCCCAATCAATATTCCAAGGTGACTTAGAATAAAGATATTGCTCGTTCAATACAGACGCATTGAAGTAATGTGTGTGACCATCAAAGTAATGTCCGTGTCCTGTATGGATGTGACCACAGATGTGGATTTTAGGTTTGATTTGTTTGATTTTCTCAGCAAGTAATTCACAACCCAAATGAACATTGCGGTTACCTTCAACATCATCTAATATTCCCCAAGCCGGTCCGTGAGTAATTAAGATATCAATTCCTTCAGGAATCATATCCCATTTTGCTTTCAACTCTTCACCATTTTTTGGTAAGTTAAATGCCCAATTGTAGAACTCAGGTTGCCAAGGAGATCCCCAAATTTTAATCTCAGGTCCATCACCATCTTGGATGGTCATTAACTCATCTTGGATATATTCAATAGTTTTGTAACCTGTCAAGATACCTTTTACTTTCTCAACATTGTTTTGGAATCCCCAATCGTGATTACCCGCAATAAATACTTTGTGATCGTAGGTTACGATTTTGTCATACCAACCCGCAAACTGAGTGATCTCGTGTTCGTAACCCATAGAACTGATGTCACCTGCGTGTAACAACAAATCGCCACCAGGTAAATCGTGGTGTACGTGTTTGTGTTTTCCGTGAGTGTCTGATATGATAGTTAATTTCATAATACAAATATACTACTTTTTTCCCAAATATACCTCAATATAAAAATTAAAACATAAAAATGTTGCTGAACATACTAAAAGTTTATATTCATATCCAAATGTTAGACCTAAACCAATCCCTTTAAATATATCACCAAAAAATTCAACCCTGTTATTCATATCTTTATCCATTTATTATCAAAGTTTAATGTAAACGTACCAATGTGTTCTTTGTTCCATTGATTCGGTTCAATTAAAGATAGAAATTTTTTACCATTTTGTCCATAGTATAAATGATAAGTTTCACCAACAACAGGTTCAAAATTAAATTTACTTCCATAAATCATATCATTCCATTTGAATTCTTCAATCAAATCATCATATTGTTTTTTTAAAAACTCATACCTATTTGAAAACTCTTTATTAACTTTAATGATCTTGGAGTTCTTCCAATTTTCAATATTCTCAGGTCTAATTGACGGAGCACCTAAGTCTGTACCATACGGCATTATACCAGGATTCTCAACATAGTTATCAGGTTTTTTATCCCCCATTAATTAGTCTCTACTTTTTTTTATTAATAATGTTATGCCAGCAGCACCGACAGATAACTCACGAGTACTATACCTATTATCATTAATAAATCCATAATCTTTGAATCTAAATATTATAACATCTTTACCTTCAAACCATCCATGTATTGCGTTTGTCGCATAATCAATCATTGGTGATTTAATAAGTTCCTGTTTCCAAGGATCTTGGAACTCAGGTTCAAATTCGTCCGGAGTAATATGAATTATCATTGTTTTTACTTGTTGGTATAATCACTCCATTTCCAACCTAAAAATAGTTTCATACATTTTCTATGTAACCAATTTGGTTTTTTATAAAAGTGAATACAAAACCCATCATCTGCACCAATACAATATTTACCTATTTTTTTGGGTAATTTAATACTTCCATTTTTAACATAAAGATGATTTTCATCTAAGTCTTTAATATCCATTTCAATTATTTCTCTTTTCTTTCTAGGTTTATAATATTTTTTCTTTGGCTTATTTTCTACCTCAGGTTTTCCTTTTGTAATTGTTTCTTTTAATATAATTTTTTCTGTCATTTTTTTTTAATTTTTTTATTTTATGTGTTCTAATTGATCCTCGTTGAAGATATGTAGAAGTCCGTACTCGTCCATCTCCCCAACGATTCTAACGTTTCCATCTACGGTTTTGAATACCGATACAATGGTACAAGGAAATTTATATCCTTTTAATTTAACCGCCTTGTCCCCAACTTGGAATTTTGTTTTGTTTAATTGTGGGAAATCTCCATCAGATAATTGTGGATCATTCCAATTGTTTTGTTCGTTCATAATTTTAATTTGATAAAAGTGCTTTAATTGTTTCGTGTGATTGATAATCTTTAAGGGTAAAATCACCTACCACATAAGATTCAATACTTGGTCTTGAACCTTCATAGGTTGGGAACTGATTTAGTGTTGGTAATTGAAATGGTTCTCTACCGATCTGTTCTTTCGCTTGTTCAATATGATTTAAGTATAAGTGAGTATCACCTAAATTTCCAATCAATTGGTCAGGAATCATGTCAACTTCTTTTGCCAAAATTGTGAGTAATAACCCATAAGATGCGATATTAAATGGTAAACCTAAGAATGTATCTACTGAACGTTGATTCCACATTAAAGAGATTGCTCTGGTTGGAATATTAAATTTGTCACATTCTTTATGAACCTCATTATCTAAATCTATACTAACATTACTTTTTATAAAATCAAACAGTTCATTTGAATCCAATAAATTAATTTGTTTAGTGTTTTTATACGTGATTCTTTCACTAGCACTCAACTCTCTTGTATAAACTTGAAATCCATAATGACAAGGTGGAAGAACCATTTGGTCTAATTCTCCGACATTCCAAGCATTAACCATTAATCGTCTTGAGTCTGGATTGTTCTTAAGGTCATTGATTAGATTTTGGATTTGGTCTATACCACCATACATTGGAGGTTCATAGTCACCATATCTTTTTTTACTTCCCCAATCTCTCCATTGCTTGCCATACACAGGTCCGAGGTCACCCCACTTCTTAGCAAACTCATCATCTGTCTTGATTTTGTCGATGAACTCTTCCATAGTCATTAACCTAGTACAATTTTGGTTAGGGTCATCAACATGAACACTATAATCAGGTTCTTCAATAGACCCTACAATTTTACAATAGTTCTTATAAGCATCACCATCCCAAATATGACAATTGTTATCAACAAGGAACTTGATGTTTGTATCACCACTCAAGAACCATAACAACTCGGTCACCATAGTTTTCCAAGCCATTTTCTTAGTTGTAAGAACTGGAAACCCATCTTGCATATTATGACGAATAGTATAACCAAAAATACTTTTGGTTCCTGTACCTGTTCTATCCTGTTTTTCAACTCCGTAATCTAAAATAGTTTGGAGTAAATCTTGGTATTGTTTATCTAATTTGTTCACCTTCTTCTTTGTTTAGTAATTTACGACCTTCTTCCCATATTGAGGACCCACACATATAAGGATGTTCAATAACATCTTCAAGAAATTCCTCAAGTTCTTTTATTCTATTATCCTTTTCTTCGTCCGTCATCATTATACTGTATGTTCTATTTGTACTCTTACACAATTCTGAGGCAATCTACTTAAGTGTCTGTAATTGTTGATATATCCCATCATATTACCACTACCAACGGCATTTGCAGAGTGAACCACAACTTCCACAACAGGTTTACCATCCAACCATTGGTTAACCAACCATTTGGTACAATCCATACCAGTTTTTTCTGTGATGTTATCGTAATTGATTGTATAGTTTTTTACAACACCATAATGCCATTCTCTCATTGCAGTATCACCTAAGTCGTGATCTAACGATATCAATTCAATGTTCTCCATCCCAATTGAGTTTATCTTTTGAACAAACTCATCGTAAGAACGAACAACAACCCAACTTGGGTCTACTGGTGTACGAACATCATCTAAATAAATTCTAACTTTTGTCATATTGCAAATATAGTATTATTTTTTTATTATACCTAATTCTATTCTGTATTGTTTTATTTTAACTCTTGTATCCTGAAATTCATCACCATCACTAGCTTGATGTCCTTTCATAACCGCAGAAGTAATAATCATTTCATTATCCAATATATATGACATTTTTTCCTGATCCGTTAGTTCACAAGGTGTTACTTCATTCCTAATGTAAGTTCTGATCATTTCTTTAATTTTATTGATCTGTTTGGTAGGATTAGTTTTACCATTATAACTCATAACAGAAGAATCGTAAACATACTTACATAATTGATGTAGTTTATCTATTTCCATTATATTAATTCAAATTCTTTTTTGACTAACTTAATTTCTTCTTCCAATCTTTCAAGTTCTTTAGTTACCATTTCTTTGATAAGGATTCCATTATAAACACTTACCTCATCTTTTCTATTAAATGCTCCTGAATGAGTAAACCCAATTGTAACACCTAAACTACAGGATTTAAGTACAGATTCTAATTTATACTTCTGTCTTTCCAATCTATCAATATCTTCTTTAACTTTTTTTGCCTGTTCAAATTTATCTATCTCCATTTTTATATTTTTTTTTTAAGTATTTATGCCAAACTTCTTGTTTCCTACCATTAACAAAGAACCAACCTAAGTTTATTTCAAACCATTTGTTAAACCGATAAAACATTTTATTAATCATCGTTATAAATTTTTTAATCACACCACCGATTCTACCTTTATGGTGATACGTATCTTCATGGGTTTCTTTAACACCATTTTGAACAATATCATCAACCCCAAGAAGAGTACGTCGTAGTGTGGGAATAGTCTCCTTTACACCTTCTTGAATAATATCTCCTATTCTTTCATCACCATCTAACCAATCACCATCTTCGGTATGTTTAACACCATTTTGAATTGTGTCCTCAACTTTACCAGTTTGTTTACCACTTTTTAATTTGGTTTCTTTCACCCCATTTTGAATTGTGTCTTCAAGCATAATTGATTGAATACCAAGATCGGCTTTGGTGTGTTTCACCCCATTTTGAATGGTATCTTCAACTCCAACGAACTCATGGAACCGTTGCGCATGGGTGTGTTTCACCCCATTTTGAATAGCATCTTCAACTTTTGATGGAATACGAACGCCCGCATATCCGGTGTGTCTCACACCATTTTGAATGGTATCTTCAATACTAGTATTATTCAATCGGATGGAAAAATCGGTTTGTTTAACCCCATTTTGAATGGTGTCTTTAACAGATTGGATCTCTTCAAAATCATCAAATACGCTAATCTTCACCCCACTTTGAATTGTTTCTTCAACATATTTATCTTGATCAAAAAATGGATCACAACAATCTTTAACCTTTGACATATTCAAAAATCTTGACTCAAACCATTCAGTTACATATTTTTGATTTTCCGAAATATCTAAAGAAATTGCCTTAAATAAATTTTTAAATAAATTGTAGTTATACCACAATGTTTTATCTTTGGTAAATTCAATTGCCCATTTTGATTCTTCAGTTTTAATTAACCAAAGAGATTCATTATGATTATATATATCCATACCATCAATGGTATCATTAATAATCTCAAATAAAAATTCTTTTCGTTTTAATTCCTTATAATCCATCTTCTAAACTGTTTGGTAAATATAATAATGTTGGGTTCTTCTTTTGAATATCAATCTCAGGATATTGTTTCTTAAATTCTAAAACATCAAACTTATCGGTTATTAAATGGAATCCATTTTTAGTTGGAATAACGTATTTAGTTTTAGGTCCTTCAGGTTTACATCCATTAATAGTCACTTGAACATTTCTTAATTCTTGAATATCCTTAGTGTCAATGTCAACAATCCATATCTTCTCTTGAGTTTTAATTTGCCCAACAACAGAATCAAACAACCCTTTCTGGTTGGATACACCATCCCTGATACGTTCAGCAAGTGACGATAACATATTTAACGAAACATCCTTATGATTTTGTTTTTGTACGTGAATATACGCCCTCGCCTTAAACATCTCACATAGTTGTTTGATCTCATCATATCTACGTTCCAAATGGTCAATAGATTCAATACAATAAGTTTTAATAGTCCTTACAGATTGGTGATTGTCTCTCTCACCTTCAGGTTGATCTTTCTTACGTTTGAATACATACAACATATAGAAATCTCCTTGTTCAGAAAAATTCAATAAAGTTTTTATAATTTCTATGTTATCAATCATTGTTGTGTTTATTTATATAATATTTTACAAATATACAAATATTATTGAGGATTTTGTTCCTCATATAACATATCTCTTAACATTTTATTTTCCTCAACCAAAATCTCACATTTTTTATGTTCTTTTAACATTGAATATGAAATCATAGATCCAATAATACAACCAATAATAATCCCAATTATTGCAGCAATTTTACTACTTTTACTTTCCATTTTTACATTTGTTTTTTTAACAATTCATTTCTTTTTAAAGTTAATTCAAAACCTAAAGAAGAACTAACAGACCAAATTAAACTAGGGTTAACTTTATTACGACTCATTTGATCCTCAAAATTCTTAATTAAATTTTTTGCTCCAAAAATTTGTTGATAGGTCTCACAGGAATCAATTACCTTTCTCACCCATTTCTCTACGTCTCCGTAATGTGTACTTCTCTTTTCCATTATTTCTTATTTAATGAATTATCTTTTAAAACATATGGTGGGTAAATTCTTACTTCAGACCCATCACTATTAAAGTAATATGCCGTATCACCATCAAAACTAATAGTATCTGTGTACCATATAGCATCGTGCATTGGGTTTATACCTGAAGTAGGTACGTAAACCTTACCCCGAATCTCATACCTATATTCTTTTATATTACAGGAAGTTAATCCCAGTAAGACAATAAACATTAATTTTTTCATAATTTTTCTTCTTTGATTTTTTCGTGTTTCTCTTTGAACTTATTGAATATCTCAATCAACTCATCAACGGAATCAAATGCCCATCTTTCTGTTTCAATAACAAAAAAGTCACCACCACCACCATCATCAGTTTTGATTGTTAAGAACTGATCTTCAGTTGTTTGACAGTCAGCATCTTGTGCAAACGTAACCTTGAACTCTTGACTTAATATTTCAGCTTTTTTAACCATATCTTATTTTTATCAAAGATATGTATTATTTTTAAATAAACCTAATCTTACCTTCAAAATTTTCAACCTCACATAATCCTTCATCTACAGATAATATTCTATCAATGTCTTCAGGAGTTAAATTTAATTTTTCAGGTTTAGCATGAATCTTAAAACTTCGTGTTAAACTTAATTTAGGCTCCTTTATCAAATTTAATACGATTTCATTTTCACATTTAACGATCATTGGGTATTGTCCATTTACGGTTACAATAGCATCATCGCCAATAAATATCTCTTCGGTAGATCCAAGATATGGTTTATCATCAATTACAAATAATTTTACTCTAGTCATTTTTCTTTTTGTTATATATATGATTATGATTCCAATTACCACACTGATCACAAGATTCATAATCCATTGAATTTTCAACATCATACTCAAACTCATCCCCGTGACTAATAATTAACTGAAGGATTTCAGTCCACTCATTCATACTTAATTTATTTTTTATTAATCTTAACTTATCAATCAATTCATCCTGTAAATCATTAATTACCTCAGGACTCCTATTATCATACTCATGAATAAATAGTGATTCGTCATCTATCTCCACATCAACACCAAAACAATTCTCACTTAAACTAATCTTGTTCATATTCTTAAATCATTTTTATAGTTCATATCCATAATATAAATCTTTAAATTTTTAACTAAAGATTCGGCATCACATTTTTCATACATATCAGGATATCTTTCGGACAATTGATTTGTGTCTTCCATATCACGACAACTTGTTAATATATCTAATAACATAGATCTTAACATATGTTCCTTATCATATGAATCCTCAATCTTTCTTTGGAGTACAATTTCCTCAAGTTCTCTTGTATATTCAACAAGTTCAATAACTTCAGGTTCATCCATTAAATGTTTATTATTCTTGAATATTTGATTTATGTTCTTCATGGTGTTTATTACATAATGTTTTATACCAACCTACAAGTCTTAACTCCCCTTTTTCTCCACAGGTCTCACAAATCTCATAACTTTTATTTTCATATGAGTGTATTTTTTTAAAAATTTCATCAGATCCAGTATTGATGTAAAATCTTAACGCACCAAACTTTTCTTTGACCTGGCAAGTTTGTTTGTCCCAACCTAACTCTATTAGATCGGTTATTAGATCCTTAATTAATGGAAACCAACCATTCCCACATTCAAAGAATCCAGAGTCCTTAATAGGGTCCCTATCCGTGTAAAATCCATTTTCTAATCCCCCAATGGATTCCAAAAACCCATTCATTTCTTCTTTAGTCATCTTTTAAAAAATTTAATATCTTTTCTTTAATACTTAATTGTTTAATCCCCTCATTTGATTTTGGAGTTAAAACAAAATTGTCAATTGCCCAAACATCTTTCCAAGGTTCACCAATTTTACCCATATTCAAATCATCAACAGAAACCCAATGTGTAACCTCAGGATGATCGTGTAGATATTGTCTAATTTCAATAGTTCGGACTTGTTCTAAATCCCATTGTCGTGACCATATAAAAACATTACCATGAACCGTACAATTTTGTATGTTTGGCGTCAAAGCAATTGGTCGTTTGATGATCCCCTGACTCTCGTAATAGTCACCAAGTTCTTCAAGAGTTGCATGTAATTTCCAATCAGAACTTACAACAATTTCACATCCCGTTTCTTCAAGTATCTCATTAAGGATTTTAATTGCCTTTTTATCAAAGTCATCAAATCGTACAGATACCGGAGCATCTTTTTTTTCACCACTTAAATCAGGATTTGCACTTCGGTATTTTGACCATTTCTTTGTTCGTCCACCCCAATTATTGGATAGACAAATTACACCATCGTTATCTAAAAATATTACTTTCATAATTACATTATTGTTCCTTTAATTTTAAAAACATATTCAATCCATTCTTTAATTACCTCATAAAGATCATTTAACATATCCTCTTTTATGTTTAACGCTTTACATATTGGTTGGATAAAATTTTTATACTCTAAAAAGATAACCTCATCTTTTAAATTAAATCTAAAATAAATCTCACCTTCTTTATGGTAACAAAGATTTTTTGGGCTACACACTAAGTCACCATAATGTGTGTCCAAAAAATTTAAAATAACTAATATTTTATTTTTACCTATCATTAAAGAATTTATTGAATGGATGATCCTTATCTTTATTGACTTTCCTAATAAAAAACGATACCATTATTATCACTAAAAAAAGTATAAAACCTACCATAGTACAAAGATAGTAAATTTTTTTTAAATAAAAAACCCCACTCTTTAGAAATGGGGTTTAAAAATGTATTAATATTTTATTTTTTATCACATATTGTTTTAACATCTACGTCTTTGAATGTTTTACTTTTTGTTTTCTCCTCCAACGCTTTTTCTGTTTCTTCACCAAATTTACCATCGGCAGTTAAACCTAAACATTTTTGTATTTGTACTATTTTTGGTCCCTTACATCCTTTATAGTATTCACCATTACAATTTTTAAAGTCAACAACATTAGTTTTCAAAACTTTACATTTAGGATCGTCAGGCGTTTTTTCACAATACAATTTTAATTTGTCCGCACATTCTTTAACGTTATTTTTACAATAATCTTCAGCCTCAGTTTGAGCATAGTTTTTAGTCATATCAACTAAAGATTTTGCAATTGGTTCCCAACCATAATCAAAGTCACCATCTAAAGCATCTAATAATGATTCGTCAAATGTACTTTCATATTTTTCACTTACCGCACAAAAATCACCAGGACTTTTAAACAATTTAAATACATTATAAATTGCATCCTCATCTGTACCCCAACCTTCCATAGCATGGTATAATATACCTGAATTTTTTCTAACCTCCTCATCACTCATATATCTTTTCCACTTATCCTTTTCTTTACTTGATTTACAAATTCCAAATAAATTTTCAATCATACCCATTTTATCATCCTTTGTTGCCGCCCAATAACCTAAAGCCGCAAGACCTGCAACACCGATTACTATCCAACCAACAGGTCCTAAACCTAAAAAAGTAGCCGCTGCAGCACCCTCAGCACCAACCGCACCAGCACCAACCGCACCAGCACCAACCGCACCAGCACTATACGTAATGCCTCCAACCTCAAGGGCACCAGCTCCAACCTCAGCAGCACCTGTTGCCGCAGCAGTTGCTCCTCCACCACCAAAAAGAGAGGAAGCGGTTTTCAACCCACTAGCAATATCAATCGCTTTTTCCGCATTTTTAGCATTTAACTGTTCCGCCCCTGTAGGTATCATCCCTTTTATTTTATCTCCGGTAATGATATCACCTGAAGGTAATAACCATCTCGCTATCTTACCATCCGAAGTGTCAAACAAACCTTCATTAATATTTTCATTTAATGTTTTAGATCTATCATAAACCATAAGATTTTTAATCCTACTTAATTCTTCAATAATAATTTTTTTATCTTCCATGAATGGTTTTTAATATAAATACTTCATAAAGTAAAAAACCCCCAATATTTCTACTGAGGGTTCTTCCGTATAATTTGTTTTTACCAACTACTAACATCAGTTAGATCTAATTCAATGTCAGCCAATTCACTATATACCGTAACAATTTGACCAATTCCATTACTTGAGAATCTATACTCATAATCACCATATTGACCATATATCGCTTTTATGTGTGATTGCCACTCCTCCAATTTTTTAACCTGATCCTCATCAAGAGTAAAAGTTTTAACTTTTTTTGATGGAGGAGGTGACATTTCATGGTCAGTTATTTCACCATTTATTCTCAAATACATTTTTTTAATGTTTTTACTTAAATCATCCATATTATAATTTTTTAAAATTATGGTAAGTCATCACCAATCTCAAGTGGATTTGTAGGTCTTAATCTGCGAACTCTTTCTTGTAAATTATTTAACATTTCCGACACACTTTGCTCCATTATTTCATTTTCATAACGTATTGGTTCTTCCTCCATTAACATTTCATCCATTGGAACTGGTTCCACCATAGTATCATTACCTCTATATTTTTTCATGTTTTCCAATTCACTTTCACCAAATAACTTATAATTAAAATTTTTATCTTTAGCTTCAGATTTCATTTCACCAATCAACTTATGTAATAATTCTACCGGAATACCTGTCTCCATTGAATCTACTCTATCGTCTTTTTGATTGTATATTTGAATTTGATAACTATTATGGTAAAACCCAAATTTCACATTATTGATTTTATCAATTAAATATACAAGTACGCCGTCTTTTGAGTGATTGTAGAAATAACTAGGTTCCTGAACTGAAGCAGTACACCATCTAGTTTGATAACCATATGAAACAGATGCCGCATAAGTTAATGGTTTAATACACATATATTGATCATCTTCGTAAACAACTTTAACTTCTTTTTTAGCCATTTTAAATAAATTACGATTTTTAGCTTGGAATACTTCACTTGTAACCATTTCCCAACTATCGTATTTACTAATGTCTTTTTCATTAATTAATCCTCTTTCCATAAATTCACAAAAATTAATAAATGAATCAACTTCATCCCAACCATATAAATTAGTAAGTATTTTTCTTGTAATCCAACCATCAAACGTACTAGTATTTAAAACTTGATCAATCTTTCTTTCCCTATGTGAAGAATCTCTTACCAAGAAATCCTGTTCATTATCAAAGTTTTTTTTAAGTATTTTAACTAAAAATTGTGTATACTTTTTAGTCTCACTATTATCTAATTTACCCATTAAATCAACTAAACTAATGTTAATTGAATTGTTTTCTTTTTTAATTTTCTTTATACCCATTTTCTATATTTTTTTCTTCTAATGATGTTCCAAGTATATATAACTCAAAAACTATTGTTATTACAATCTGAAAGAACCCACTTAATATCCACCAATTAAGTGGATTGTAATCATTCTCTATCAATAAAATAATTGCGTAAAATAAAATATTCTTTGATAGAAATGAAAATACATTTAATTTTTGTTCCATGTTATTTAATAATAATAAAAAAAAGTGACCCCATCAAGTTAATGGGAGTCACCTACGTTATTTTTTTCACCATAGATCAAGTAGTCAGGATTGATAACTTTACCAACTTTATGTCTATCACCAGTAACAGATTTAACAACAACACCTTCGTGTGGAACTTTGGTTCCTTTAATCATGTTGTTAAATACGTGTTTGTCTTGCTCATCTTTAGACCATGGACCCATATAAAGAACTTCAACTCTTGGTAAGTCCAAACCTTCAAAGATGTTTTTTTCATCGTGGTGTGGTAAGTATTTACCATTTAATTCAATATCAAAACCAGCAAACTTTATATCTTCAAGTCCGTAATTGTAATTTTTTTGGATCCCATGACCATATATCTCACCATAGATGATTAACCCATCACCCAAAAATTCCTCAGACCCAAATGTTTTTACAAACTTCCAAAGTTTTTCTTTGATTTGATAATTTTCAGAAGTGTCTCTCCATACATCAGTTTCATAAAACCCTTGAGAGTCAGAACCTTTTTCTACATTATGAGATCCGTAAACGTATTCATATCCTACCCATTGAACCCCAAACAATTTTTTAACTCTATCAAATATTGAAAATCTTTTCTTTCTAACAATTCCATAACGAGCATTTGTTCCGTGAAGTTTACGAGTAACAGTAACTATGTCTTCCTCGTTAAACATTTCAGGTGCGTTCTTTAAGTTAGGAAACTTGTAGTAAACATGAAAGTTAGGGTTTTGGTGGTATTTAAATTTTCTACCTCCACTTAACTGAACCATCTTAACTGGTGGTTCGTATTTAAACACTTCAAGTAACTCCATGCAGTCAGAACCATCATATCTATATTTTTCCGGAACAAACCCTATTGGTATTATTAAACATTCAGAATAAACCTTACGAAGTTTTATAGTTCTTACTCTCTGACCTTTACGAAGATAACTTGTAACACCTAAGTCATCAGAAAGTTTTTGTGGTATAACCGCATCAGTGGTTGCAACGACAACCATATCACCAACTTGGTATTCACCTTTCTTGGTGATGGCTTGCCAACCACCAACCAATGCAAGTTCAATGTTATCCGCACCTTCTATTGGTATAATCTCACCGATCAAACCAACATAACATACACTATTATTATTTTCCATTTTTTATAAATTTTTTAAATGTCATATAAACCAAGTTCTTGATCATCCTTCATCATTTTTATCAAAAGAGCCTCTCTACTATACTTTCGTATTAGTTTGAATGTCTCTCCAATATCTGTAAAATCAGATGGTGGACTATCGTTTCTACCTGGTAAAAATATTAAAGTAAACCCGTGATTACCCGCAAATTTCTCTTTCACTCTGATACCACAGATTTCATCAATATAAACCCAAGGAAAGTTACCAACGAGTTTAACTTCAATTCCAATTTTTTTCAATCTTTCTACAAATACTGTGATTTTATCACCAGTTAATTTTGTGCTTGTTTCTGTTTCCATTTCTATATATGTTCCAAATTTAGTTTCTCTTGTATTCATCTTAATACGTATCTATGAATTACTATTACTAATTTACCATTGAATAATGCTCGGTCTGTTTGAATGTCAATATCCATCATACCCAAGTCTTCCTTAAGTCTGTTGGATTGGATTTCAACTTCGTGTTCCGCATCTTTCTCATTTTTGAAGAACCCAAAATAGGAATCACATTTCCCTGTCTTATCACACACTCCGTAAATCATCTCTCTTTGATCCATAACATTCTAATTTTTTGTTTTTAATATTCCACAAATCTTTCACCCCTTCGGTCATATGACAATTATGTTTCTTTCCTGTTCTTTTACCGAACTCCACAATCATATCATTATGACGATTTTTAATAACGTGAGGACATTCCTTACATGGGGTTTTCATATAAGAACAAAGATAGTAAATTATTTTAGATTTTACAAACTATTTTTTGAATTTAAATTCGGTTTCTATTTTTCTTTTACCGTATTTTTTTTCCATCAGTTGTTGATGTAGTTCCCAATTGATTATACTATTCTCTCTCAATGTATGTGGGAATTTATCTCCAATCTTATTTATAAGATCTTCAGAGAATTCTATTCCGTGTCTATATTCAAACTCGTCAATAAGACGATCAGTTGATAAATTTTTATTCTTTAAAAGAATATATGCACCTAGATCCGCCTCTAATTCATCATTTTCAGATCTTGGACCATCATGTTTTAATATTAAATGTGATATTTCGTGAGCTTCAATAAAACGTAAATCATCCATAGTTAATCCATCCTCACCTAAAAAAATCTCACCGTCTATAAAAATTGTTTTAAATTCAGGCGCATAAAATCCATAACCATACTCATTAAAAAATTCATTTAATTGACTATAATTTGGATTTTCCTTAAACACAACGGTAATTTGTGTTCCAGGTAAAAATTGTGAGTTGTATGCAAACATATCATCCATAGTAATAAATATATTGGAGTTATGATTTAACCCACAACCCCAACTATATCATCTAAGTGATGATCACCATCCATTTCAGGAACAATGTCTCGTTTATCCATCATATGTACAACTTCAGTTATACGATATGGGTGTAAGTTGTTACCATCCACACCAACGTCCAATCTTTTACCTTTACCCCACTTTCTACCTATCGGTAAGTGAACGTGACCATGAAGGTGAACAACACCTTTACCAAGTCCATTCCAACTTTCAAATGGATAGTGAGACATTACAAAATTCTGTCCGTCAATATTAACCTGTAAGTAGTCACTAACAGATAAGAACATATCTTTAATGTTATCCCTATTGTTTCTGATATGGTGATCGTGGTTTCCAAGAACCAAGTGTATGTTTTTACATACCAATCGATCCAAGAAAATTTTAATAAACTCAAAACCACCAAACGCAACGTCACCCAACATAATTAAAGTATCGTCCTGACCAACTTTTGAGTTGATATTGTTAACTAATGTGTTATTCATTAGTTCTAACGTTTGGAAATCTCTTGTATTATATTCCGGTACTTTTCCATCAAGTGTTCTCCAATCGGTAACTCCTCTACAAATGTTTTTATGGTTGTAGTGTGTGTCCGATGTAACCCACACTTTACCTGTTGTTAATATTTTATCAAATTTCATCATAATTTTATTTCAAAACGATTACGCATTAATTCTATTTTATCTTCAGGGACACCGTGTTCATTTAGACCACCATGTCTATTTTCCACAATTATTGAAAACACTTTATATCCATATTGTTTTGCCAATTCATAATAACGTTCCATTTCCCACTCTTGTGTGAACGTATTAGATACCGCAATTTCCGTATAAAAATGGTCATTTAATAACGAATCCTTCATATAAGTTTCCACCATATCTTGACAGAATTTATGAGCATCTTTAATTTTAGAAAGATCAAATTTATATTCACCAGTTTCTTTATCAATAAAATATTTGTCTGCCTCACAAACTAAAAAGTCATCACCAACTAATTTTTTTGCAAATGTAGACTTACCACTTCCCGGTATTCCTCTAACAATGTATAACATTTTTTCCATAGTACAAATATACAAAAAAAACGGCATAAAAAAAGGGAGATTTGTCTCCCTTAATAAATTTATTGTTTTTTTATTAAAATATTCTAACATTATTCCCACCTGGTGTATTATCTGGTACTTCAACGGGAGCAACGGGAGCAACGGGAGCACCTATGGTACCACCTGTAATTGCCATCATAATTTGATTTAATGTTTTTTGAGTTTTTTTACAATTGACAGTTAAATCACCACCTTTTTTATCATTTATATATTGTTTTACTTGTCTTAAGGTATCACAAAATTCTTTACGTACATCTCTTTGTTTTTGTTTTTCAGTATTCACAGTATTTGTACCTGAATTATTGGTATTGCTTCTTGTACCTTTATTATTATTATTATTATTATTATTATTATTATTATTATTATTATTATCGTTATTTCTATCTCTTTTAATAACCTCTTGAGTTCCTTCTTTTGCGTCTTCACCAAATAAAACTCTTTGTGTTGATCCTCCTGTTGTTCCACTAGCAAAAAAGGCAGCATCAATAACCACAGTATATTCAGTTACTGAATGTATTTTAAAAAACCCATCATTACCACTTAATTGTTCATCTGCAGTTTCAGGAGTAACTTTAATCCAATTACCAGCAACATAATTATGTTTTTTACCTGAATAAACTTTCTTTGAATTAGCACCCTTGAATCTTTTAATTAAATCAAAAGTTGCCTGATCAACAACACCAGGTATTATTGTGTTAGGTAATTTATCTTTATTTGTTTCTTGAAATTCTTTTACCTTAGCCTCAGTTTCAGGCCCAAATGTTCCAACCGTTATTCCCAATTGTTTTTGAATTAGGGTAACATCGTCACCCTTAGATTTTTTTGCTGCCGATAATTCAAATGGGGGTGGTTGTATTGCCATTATTGAATCGTATGTGGCCTGATCAACCAAACCAGTAGTATTTAATGGTGGAGTAAGTTTAGCACCTTCTGTTTTTTGGTGATTAATTACTGCAGCTAATGTCTTTGGTCCAAAAGTTGGATTTTTTTCCACAGGTAATCTTAATTTACTTTGTATCTTACCAACTTCTTCACCTGTATCTTTTAATTTTAATTCTACCTCAGTTAATAAATTGTGTCTGAAACCTTTATGTCTATAACTTTCATTTGTAAAGTTTACTTCACGAGCAGGATCTGTGGTTAAAGCAATTTTTCCACCACTATCTATAACCGCATTATAATCCCAAGCAGTATTTGATAGTGAGTATTGTAAATATTTACTTGGACAATTAAAGTTAACGGCAATACCTGATCCATCGTCTTTCATCATAACACCTTGATCAATAGCGGTATCTCCAGTACCTTGTTTTTGAACCCCAAAAATAAAATTATCAATAGTTTTATTACCTGTACTTAATTTATACCCCACACCGTTAGGGAAATTTTTTACTGGTGTTTTTATTAATGCCGGATGATTACTTATACATTCATATCCTTCAAATGATATTTTATTAGTACCTCCACCACCAATTGTATACTCTATTGGTTTGACTTTCCATCCTGATTTCTCCCACTCATCCTTAGTTGCCCATCCAGACTTTTTGAAGTTGTCATCAATTTCTTTTTGTTTTGCAGCAATTTCTTCATCATATTTAATTTTACGTGTTTCGGTTTTTTTAATTGTGTTTCGTAACACCTGCAACGAGGGATTTGCAACATAGGTCATATAATCTGACCAACCTACTGTTGTTTTATTCCAAAAATCATCCCCATCCGCATATCCCTTTTGTTGTGCAAGTTCTATTGCCATACACCATTCTGGATAATTTAACTTTAAAATTGTTTTTTTAACTACATCTTCGTCAGTATTATTGTATGAATATTGCAACCCAATATCTTCCACCGCCTGACTAGCAATAGACTCATTTGCCGCCCCATATTTTAGAGTATCGCAGTTTGTTTTTAAAGTATTAATATTATCTTGAGCTCTATCTACATCACTTCCGGTACCTACCGGTCTTAATGTTTTACTTAATTCTTGTGCCGCCAATAAACTACCATCACCTAAACAAAAAATACCATCAAGACATTGTACATTCTGTTTGTTATTTTTATAATTAGTTTTAACATTAGACCATAACTTTGATAAAAATCCAGGTTTTTTATCATCTTCATTTAACAAACCATAACTTTCATTTAGACTTTGTCTAACAATTTTTTTTAATAAACTATCTGTAATTTTTTTCATATCTTATCCCATTAACGCATTTTTTATGGCCTTAACCGTTAAAATTCCCAATTTACCGTCAACATCTAATCCTGCGTTTTTATTAGAATTTAACCAATTTTGAATATCCGCAGTAGTATAATTTTGAGTTTGTTCAACCAACACATTAGTCTTTACACCATGTTTACTCAAAATGTCTCTGATTTCACTTTCCGTTAATTTTATTTTAGGTAACATAAATATTGCTTATTAAATTTATTTATTATATAAATATAACCATATAATAAAAAATAAATAAAAAAAGGGAACCTAAGTTCCCATTTTAGGCCCGACATTGAATATTTGTCTGACTCCACCACCTTATTTTTCTAAACAAGGAAACAATTATATTGTTACCAACGCCTCAATTTTACTTTTAACTTGTTCAGTTAAAGAAACTTGTCTAACGTTTGTAAAAATAACAGAGTCTTTCAATACTTTACTTGGGATGTGAACCAAGAATGTATCTCCATTGAAGAAACTTAAGTCTTCTTCTAATACCAATGCTCCGTGCACCATCTTCAAAAAGATTTTGAATTGTGTCTGATCCATGAATGTCTCGTTGATTAAATCACCGAACTTATCACTAACTACTTTTATGTTGAAACCCATTTTATTCATATAACAAAGATACTAAATTATTTGACAATAACAAATTTTCTACCCACTTTTTTTAGTGTACCAACAAAATCATTTTTGTGGTCAATACCACCCCAAAAACCAGATCCGTCTGACCATACACCTTTTTTATTATTTTTATAAACCATCTCACCATCAAATGTAATGTATTCAGGTTGATCATTTTCAGTCAAAGCGTAAGCTCTTGTCATTTCTCTACTTTCAGATGGTGAGTAATTACCTGACCAATCTTGACGACATAAAAATGTTGCTTGTCCAACAACAACAGGATTACCATCAATTGTTACTTTCTTGTTAAATTTTTTCTTGAATGTGTGTATGTAAGTTCCCATAGTTATATAATTTTTTCTTTCCAAATACGATTTAATTCATCCTCTTCAATTCTCTGACTAAGATCAGAGAACATATTCGTTAACACCTTCACAAAACGAATTCTTTTACTCGCTAATTCAGGGTTAAAACCAATTTCAATAAGTGAATCACTTAAGTGACTATTAACAACAATGTATAAAGGAATTGAGCTCATATGTTTTTTATTTCTACAAATATACAAATAAAATTGACACGGCATAAAAAATCCCATAGTTTTTTCTCAAAAAATATGGGATTAATATTGATAAACCAATTAATTCGTAGAAAGGAAGGGTATTGGCTGTTTTTGTGTAATATAAATATAGTTTAATTTAGTAAAAGTCAATGAATTTTTACTTTTAAGATAAAATTTTTGTTAAAATCTTATATAACTCCTCATTTTTTTCTACAGGAAGGTCTTCTAACGTAAAAAACCCACAATCTGAATGTTCGTGACCATCTTCTGCCTTATCCAAGTTTGGCATCTTTTTTTTATCAGATTCATATAAATACACATAAATTAAACCCTTTGGTTCTCCTTTTTTATTTTTCTTTGTTATGAATCCAACCAAACTTATATCCTGATCAATCTTAATGTTTGTTTCCTCATAAAATTCACGATAAGCACAATCTTTTGGTGTTTCATTTTTTTCTAAATGTCCTGTTGGAATAAACCATTCTCCGGCATAAGTTTCGTGGTCAGCACGTTTACATAATAAAACTTTATCACCAAATTTTAATATTACACCTGAACTTCTATTTGATTTCATAATAAGAATATATTTATAACTATATGGAGTTAATAGTAAATAATAATTTATTCAATGTCAAATGTGTGATGACCACTAAAGACATACAAAAAGGTATGATGGGTAAAAAATTTGACAAAACGTTTGATGGTATGTTATTCATAATGAAGGAAGGTGACCATTCCTTTTGGATGAAGAATTGTATTATCTCTTTGGATATAATTTTCATTAATGGGAATAAAATTACCAAAATACATAATAATTGTAAACCATGTAAAACACCTGAGTGTGATCGTTATACTGGTAATGGTGATATGATATTAGAACTCAAAGGTGGTTCTTGTACAAAATATGATATTGCCGAAGGTGATACTATATTATTACAAGATTAATATTATCTATTATTTGGTCTAAATCTCATTTGATTTGATTTTACTGCCGACTTTGGAAATCTTAATCCTTGTCCTTGTTTTCTAGCGTTACTTAATGACCTTGAGTGTTCCGTCATTTCAACCTCAAAATTCGGCTCATATCTATCACCACCGTCTTCATCAATTTTTGCTTTTAAAACTCTAACAAATTCATTCTGTACCATCTTAGTAAATTTAATATAAGGAGAATCCTCTGACTCTTCATTATATTTGTATTTACCCTTAGGTGGTCTTTTAGATCTACCTAAGTATGACAACCCAGAAATATTTGTAATACATTTGTGTCCACCACTATTGGATTGAATTAGATCCCAAGCGTTTACACTAATAGAATCTAACATTCTCATTTCTTTATCTGTTAAATCACTGAATGGTTTTTTCATTGCCACTTCAACATCACCAAGGATATCTTCCCCATCGGCCATTTGTTTAAATTCTTTACCATATAAGGCGTTAAAATCTCTGAATGTAAAACCAACTGATTGTTCACCAAAACCTTTTCCTGATTCTGATATCCATTTTATTGTAGATAATGAAATGTCCTTATCTTGTAATTGTGATTTCCACTTGTTTAAGACATCATCTTTGATCTCACCTAAGTTTACACCTTTAAGTGCTCTTTCTTTCTTAAATGGATTACAAGACGCTTGTACCAACCCTAACGGCCAAGCAATCACCAAGAAGTCTGCATCAGGATTATTTCTGAATGGTGTGTATCTATCATATGATCCTGGTTTCATCATACTACCCCCACCATACTGAACTATAATTTTATCATCAACTTTAACATTTTTGTGAGTTTTCATTGTTTGAACATAACTCTCTTTGTTTTTTTCTAAATCTCCAACATCAGCATAACTTTTTTCTTTGATCTGAGATCTGATGTTTAACAATATACTTAATAACGATGGATTTGCATTCATTACAATATTTTCCAAGAACCCTGGTTTGTTTTTAAATGCCAATAATAATTTATTAGCAACCATACCCATTATCATTTTGTTTTTTTGTAGTGATTGATCTTTATCTACCTTAAACAAATAGTTCATTACTTGTTCAGGACTAATATCATATTGAGCATAATTTGCTGAGTCAACCGTAGATATCAAAGTGATATCGTCAGATGGGAAAATATCTCTTGGAGATACGGTTTGGGATATTGTCTCAACGTTAGATCTTGAAGATTTAAAATTAGTTGAGGTACCTTGTTCAACTCCCGCTTGTGTATCGTGGTGGTCAGTGTGTATAATAAACATTGGTTTACCATGAGCAAAGTCAACTAACACCGGCATAACATCACCCTCAGCATCCAACTTCTTAATTGCGAATTCCTTATCACCATATTGAATAATCTCAGAGTCAACAACTTTGATTCCATTTTGTTCTAAGTAATTTTTCATACCTAAAGCAGTGGTTACACCATCTAAATCTTGGTGAAAATATATCTTAGCCTCAGGGTATCTTTTAGATAATTCCCTGATGTTTCTTATTCCCGATTCCGTTATTAACTTTTTCTTCATAGTTATAAATAGTTTTCAACAAAAAAAAGTTTGCAAATCCAATGTTTTTATGTAAATTAGCTTAAACCAATTAAAAATATATATTATGAAAGAAAAAATCGCAAATTTTTTAGAAACAAAGAAATCAACATTTAAATCTATGGGTGTTGTAATTTTTGTAGTGGCATCCTTACTGGGAGGATTCTCGGTAGGTTATTTATATAACCAACAATACGGTCCTAAGAAACCAACCATTCAAATGATTAAAGTTAATAGGTCTCAAGTTAATTTAGCAATAGATGAAAATAATCATCTAATTGTGATTGATAAAACCACAGGTGATTATACCGTTTACCAAGATTCAATTGGCGTATCAATCTTTAAACTTTACGCTAATAACATTTATATTAACAAATCAAAATAAAAAACCATGAATATCCTTAAATTAACAAAAATAACTTATCTTGGTTTATGTCTTGGGGTATTCATATTTTTTGGAATAATGTCAAATGTGAAAACCTCAAATGATTCTATCTTCACAGAATCAAACTATCATTCAAATGTTCAATCACCAACATCAATAAGAATGTACGAACTGATTGAAAAGTATAGTGATCAATATCATATACCAAAGTATATTGCGTACAATGTGGCCTATATGGAGACAAGATACTTAGGTCCTTTCCATTGGAATTATAACCCGTATCAAGAATCATTTGCCGGAGCGGTTGGCCCAATGCAAATTATGCCAGCAACATCTGACTACATTAATAAAGTTAATTACACCAAAAAAAGATTAACCAACGATATTGAGTTGAATGTTGAAACAAGTATGAAATTACTTAATAGATTATATACGTTATACAAAGACTGGACTATCGTATGTGGATGTTATAACACAGGAAGACCATTGGTTAATGATTACGCAAGATATTGCTCAAGTAATCATAACTTTAAAAATAAATGGATTTCAATAAATTAAAATTGACATATAACGTGATCACCCCATACGTTGTCATATTCATCTTCCATATTAAACAATTTGTTATAAATACTACGTAAAAAGGAAAACTCCCATTGATTATAGTGGGAGTTCTTTTATTTGTTCTAAAGCTTTGAAATAATTAATTCTTGTTTCGGCAATTTGTTTGTAATTTTCACTTAACTCAATACCTAACCATCTACGTTCTAATATCTGAGCCGCTACTAATGTTGTACCTGAACCAGCAAATGGATCTAATATTACATCGTTCTTGTAGGATAGTATCTTAATTGCCTTGGTCGGTATGTCCATTGAGAAAGTCGCCTTGGTGAGTGATTTAGTATCTGCAAAGTAATTCCACTGACCAAACACAAGTTCCATAAACTCTTTCTTATCCTTCTCCTCATATACAATTTTTTTCTTTAATGACCCATCTTCCTGTTCAATGTCAGTAGGTGTCCCTTTCCACTGAGGTTCTCCTTTAACCTTTTTAATGTGGTGTTTTTTGTATGCTAATATTACACACTCCTTTGGATTATAAATATACGGACTTGATGGACTCATCCAAGAACCCCATGCCGTTGTCTTAGATCTATGTGGTGATTGTTCTTCAAGATCAACGATACCAAAGAATCCAAATCCAATTTGTTTCATTAACTGATACATCTCAGAAACAAAGAAAATTCTCCCACCTTTTTTTTGTCTGTTAATCTCATAAGGAATGTTAAGTGCAATACGACCATCATCTTTTAATACGTTATACGCTTCAGTTAACCAGTTCTTAGCAAATACTAAATACTCATCAAATTCAACATCGTCGTCGTGTACATCATAAGCAATACCGACTCCATATGGAGGCGATGTACAAATTAAGTCCACAGATCCTTCAGGTAATGTTTTCATTACTTCAATACAATCTCCACTTATAATTTTTCCTGTTTCTATCATTTTTTTTTATTTAATACTTTCTAAATAATCCCATACTTCATTTGAAAACTCTTCGTAAAGGTCTCCATCCTCATCATCTGATAAGTCAACAATGTATTCATCCACACAATGTTCAACAATCATATCGTGTATTTCCTCAAACTCTTTATCAGTTTGTTTTAAGGCATCATATTGATCCTGAATATGATTTTTTTGTTCTTCTGTTAGTTTCATTTTTATTTAAATTATACTTGTTATTGCTTGAGCTAGTTTATATCCTGTGAAGGCACCTATTGCGGCCGAACCCGGTAAAACAATAAACTTACCCAACATAGTTTCATATTTCTTCCTATTAACAATATAAGAAATTAATATGTAATAAGCAATGTAGTTGATTAAAACCAAAAAGTCCAGTTCTTTTGACACAAAAACTACAATTGAATTTCCAAGAAATCCCCACATAAAATTAATAAGGGTTTCACGAATAAGTTCACCGGGAGTTGTTATTGCTCCCAACACATTTATCTCTTTTGATAAACCTTTTTTATTTTTCACCACCATATTGTCTATCTAAGTAATCAAACAAATTTAAAAACTTAGGAACCTCCCCATTTTTAGTTATATAATATTCTCTTAATTTTGTACAATTAAGACCATATTTCCTATCATGACCTAATCTGTCTTCAACGTATTTAACATCAACCTCTTTGTTTAAAATATAAGAAATATTTTTAATAATGTCCAAATTTGTCACTCTGAAAGTTGTTCCAATATTATAAGTGGTATTTACAATCTCATCGTCAAACATTAAATCACAAATGACTTTTACATTATCATAAACATACATCCATTCTCTAACTTGTAATCCGTCACCATAAACTGGAATTGGTTTACCTTCACCGATAGATCTTGCAATTGTTGGTAAGAATTTTTCCTCAAACTGATGTTCACCAAAATTATTACAAGTTCTTGTGATGATATATGGTAAACCATAAGTTCTATTAGCAGATAACACTAACATATCAGATGCCGCTTTAGTTGCAGAATAATAGGAACTAGATTTTAAACTATCATCTTCAGTTGCAGTATGATTAATTGCAATGTGTTCATCCATATCACCATATACCTCATCAGTTGAAATGTGTATGAATTTTTTAAGGTTCTTATTTTTTCTTGATATCTCCAATAAATTAAATGTTCCTTCAACATTAGTTCTAACAAATGGTAACCCATTCTTAATTGAATTATCAACGTGAGACTCAGCAGCAAAGTGAACCATGTAATCAAAATCACCAAGTTCATCTTCCGTTACATCACAAATGTCTTTTTGTAAAAAAGAAACATTGTGTTTAATATTCATTCTACGACCAGCGTATGTTAGTTTATCAACACAAAGAACATCACATTCAAAGTTATCTAATAGGTGATTTATAAATGCGGATCCTATAAACCCCGCTCCTCCTGTTACTACTATTTTCATTTTTTCTCTAATGTTTCTATATGATGTTGCAAGTACCATAATGCTTTCTTAAGGTCCTGTAACTCTTTATCTTTTTTTCCAGCTCTTGAAATATACTTTACAGTATTTCCTAAACTAAATCCTAAATCCCAAGCATCAATAACTTTTATTGCTTCATAAGGATTATCCTCTCCTCCGTAATGGTTAGGATGATTAACTTGTTCTACTTTTATTGGAGGGCACTCACAAAATACGTTAGCTCCACATACACATTCTTTTTCCATTATTCTTCTCTATATTCTTTTAATAATTCATCATTTGAAATTGTTCCGTATTTTTCATTAAGACCTTCCATATCAAAATCCTTACTCATCATTATTTTAACATCGTAGATTTGATCGGTAGTATTTAAAGATATGTCAATTTCTTTAATAATTTTGTATGGGTCAGCATTTGATCCAGGTCTTCTATCCTCAACATAACCTTTCCAATTTTTTGCAGTATCTCTTGGAACTCTAATTGATGCCCCACGATCTGAAACCCCCCAACTAAATTTATCAATTGATTGTGTTTCAAATTTACCAGTTAAACGAAGATTGTTATCTGACCCGTAAGATTTAATATGGGCTTCATGTCTTACCTCAAACGCATTAAACAATGATATAAAATATTTTTCGTTACCATCATTTCTCATTTTATCTGTGGAGAAATTTGTATGAAGTCCTGACCCGTTCCATTCCCCTTTTTGAATTGGTTTTGGATGTAGATCAATCCCATAATTATATTTTTCAGAGATTTTATATAAAAAGTATCTGGTCATCCACAAATCATCACCTGCCTTTAATTTACCTTTTGAAAATACTTGGTATTCCCATTGACCTAATGCAACCTCAGCGTTGATCCCTGTAATATCAATTCCGTATTTTAAACACATATCCATATGTTCCTCAACAAAATCTCTTCCTGCAACATATTCACCAACACCACAATAATATTTACCTTGTGGTTCCAAGTTGTTTTCATTGTGTCCTAAAATACATTTGTTATTTCTATCGTAGATAAAATATTCTTGTTCAAACCCAAACCACAAATCTTCTTGATCTCCAATTAGTTTTGATCTTGTATTAGTTTCGTGTGGTGTACCATCAGAATTCATTACTTCACACAACACGTAAATTGTGTTTGTATTATCACAAAAATAATGTCTAACAGGTATTAAAATACAATCAGAACTATTACCTTCCGCTTGTAATGTTGATGACCCATCAAAGTTCCATTCAGGGAAATTATTTAGAACTAAACAATTTTTAATTTGCTCATAGTCCACAATTTTAATCTTACTTCTAAGGTTTGGCTCCGGTGTATATCCGTCAATCCACACATATTCTAACTTAACTTTCATTTATTTTTATTTATGTATTTTATTATTTCTTCCTCATTTTTTCCCTCATTAAACATCCTGTAGACATTGCGTGAAAATTCATCCGTACACAACACTGCGTCGGCATCTAAATAATTCATAATATCTGTAAGGTGATTAAGGATGTTCTCTTTCTTTAAAAATCTTTTGTTAAAACCCATTTTTAATCTTCTAAAAATTCTTTTTCTTTTTTCTTGTCCTCTTGTTCAATATTGTAATTTCTCGTTTGATTAATTAACATTATTGTTTTTCTTTTAAATAATGGTAATAATGTTTCTTCAATTGGGAAATCACCTTTACTAATCATTTCTAACACCGGTAACTTTGTTTTGTTTTCGGTCTCAGAAAATGTAGTTATTATCTTTGGTATTGTCAATTTGTTTTTATCATCACAATAAATTAATTTAACATTTGTCTTATTTTCTGGTGATTTTTTTGCTGCCGGAGATACTTCATACTCCCAAACATAATACTTGTTGTCTCTCTTATCCAAATGGAAGAAGAAACCTTTGTTAGATAAAATTTCTTTTTTATTCTTCCTGTATTTTGCCTCAATACTATCATAAACTAATGTCCATACAGATTTTGCAATATTAAAATATTCCGACATCCTTGGTGCAGTGTATTGTAAAATTTTTGTGAATTCTTCATATTCATCAGTTGACATTTCAGGAACACTTTTAATTTTAAGATCTTTCACTAAAAGTTCGTCATCAACTGAATTAAATTTTTTGTTTGTATATATGATTTTCTTATCCCTGATAAGTGTTTGTATGTTTGCTAAATGTAATGATAATTCTATAAACCCAGGATAAAGTTCCATGTTATCTAACTTTTCACCCATACGTTGGAAATATGATAGTAATTTATATTCCTTATGTTCACTATCAATTGGCTTTTCAAACATCCAATCGGTGTCCATTACAAATTCTATTTTTTTATTTCTTGCCATTACCCACAAACATAATAATATAATTGTATTCTGTAAAGGTATTAGTCAATTCTCATTACAACAAAAGTTGAATCATTAACTGAAACGGTGTCATATTCATTGTTGTAACTACTTATTACACCATAATCATTCTCATCTATTAAATCATTTAATAAACTTTGTCTATCTATAAAATTATTATAGTCATCACCCATTTCATCTAACCAACTCATTGGGTCATCTTTAATTTGAAATAACCTATCCTCAACGGCTTCTTCAACCTCATCATCATTTAAATCACCATCTGGATCATCTTTTATATCTTGTATTTCTTCGTCTATACCTTCTATTTCACTTTCAATTTCTTCAACCCTTGATTCATTATCCGACTCATGTTCACCATCCTCATCTTCATCTTCATAAGTTACTGACTCAACTTTTTTACCGTTTTGGTAAATTTGCCATTTATTTTCAGACCATTCAACAATTAAAATATTATCCATATAATCATTAAATTTGAAGTATTTTACAGATTCAACATCTTCCTCTATAAGAGGAGATCTAGCTCCACTTGAAATTAAATATGTTTCTATTTCAAGTGACCTTTTTTGGTTTTGTAATTTTTCAATTTCTTTATCTTGTTTAACACTAGTTTCCCTACTAACATCATAATTTTCAGGATCGTCCATAACCCATTCACGAATCATGTCTTCATAATATTCCGCAACTTCGTCACCATCAATATGGTAAGATAAAGTATTTTTATCAAAATTACTTAAATCATTTACCATTTCATCATAATACTCTTTAAGGGAACTATCCGCTTCATTTTCAGTTCCAACCGCATAAATATAACCACTAGCATCATTATGTATTGACCTAAATGTATATAAGTCATAATGGGAACCCTCAGGTATTAAATCATACACATCATTATCTTTATCCTTAAGTTCATCAATCTCGGATTGCAAATCATTTTGTTCAATCTCCAATTCATCAACAATTTCAGAATCTTCCTCGTTATCTATTCTTTCCTCAAGTTCTTCCATTCTTCTTTCCAAATCTTCTAATTCTTCACGTTCTGGTCCATCTAAATATCCAATATCACCTTCTTGAACCATATAATCAAAAACTGCGTTTGCCATTAAACCTTCGTCATCAATATTAGAATTATTTAAATCCCATTCACCATCTTCTCTTCTTTGTCTGGCTTCAGCCCTTAAAGCCATTTCTTTTCTTCTATCAATTTCTTTACTATATGGTGTGTCCCAATAACTTAAACTACCACCAACTGTAACACCTTCAAGACTTACAATACCTGAGGAACGAAGATTTAAATCACCAGTCACAATTAACTCACCCAAATTAGTTATTTGTTTTAAACCCATTAAGGGTAAGTTACCATTTACTCTTATTTTTTTACCTTTGAAATCAGGAAACTTAGGAATCGCTTGTGCTTTATAATTAACAGACTTTAATAAATCCATATATTCTTGTGGAGTGAAATCTTCATACTCAACACTATCATCTTGTTCAATAATAATATTCTTTATTAATCCAATTAAATCACTCTCGTTAATCCTTACAACTTTTTTCATATTACAATAAATATTTAATGGTTTACAAAATATGATACTTCTCTGATATTTATAATTAAATAAACCTATTAAAACAAATATTATGGGATGCGGATGTAAAAATAAAGCAAATCAACAACCTGTTCAGGCACCTCAACAAGCTCCACAACAACCAGCGGCGAGCCAATCTTCGGTTCAAGAGTCGGTAAAGAAAATTGTTGAGAAGTATTACAACAAAAAGTAATCTGTGGTTATTGGTTAAAAAGTTGAGGTGGGAAGTATTTTCCACCTTTTTTTATATTTATAAGTTATGAATGATATTGAAGAACTAATTGAAGAATTTAATGAAGGTAATTGGAATGGTATATCCAAAATATTCAATAATAGGATTGAGGTATTTTTAAGTTTTATACTTAGAACAGGTTTAATTAATGAGTTAGACTTATCCAACATACCTTATAATAACGTACCCTCATTTGATTTTTTAGTTAAAACAAAAATTTTAGATAACTTTGAATATAAATCTATACCAGAAGTTCTTGAGAATGATTTTCTCTTACATAAAATACAACAGGATCCTGAAGTTTGGTTAGAATGGTTATCCGGAAACATTCTAAGGGATGTTGAAAGAAGATCAGATGGTTATTACCTATTCTTAAGAGACCGTACAGAACTTGCCGAACTATTTGATGATCGTGGTCGCGATACTACGGCAAAAGATGTTGCAGAACACGTATTAGGTGAAGATTACTATGAAGATTTTTATGATTCAACCAATAATGTTTATGAAGATGTAATTGAAGAATTAGATGTTGAAAATGTTATAAAATTAAGAAATTATATATTCAGAGAAATTGGTAATGTTGAGTTTTCATTAGAAAAATATGACTCAGAGTTTTTTGAAGGTTTATCTGAAGAACAAGGAACTGAAGGTTATTTCATAATCAAAGAAGAAAATTTAGATGAATTGATTAAGAATGAAGAAGCGATGAAACAACTTTTAGATGATGATTTATCTGAATTAGAAAGTGAACTAAGTAATATTCATAATAATGCATATAATGGGGCATACCAAAGTGAAATATATGGTTTAATTTGGTCAGAGTTGGATATACACTTTGTTGGTAGAGTACTTGAAGAACAAACCAAAATAGGTGAAACAACTAAATGGTTACAATATGTTAAAATACGTGACTTACAAGGTAATGTGGAAAAATTTCTTTCCAGTCGTGTGGGTAGTGAATATAGTGAAGATAAATTAGATTACGAGGGTAGTTATACAACTATGATGAAACGACTAATGGATGATGGTGAATATGATTGGTTAGACTTTAGAATACCTGATTACCCAGATTACGGTTTAGTTACCAAAGATATAAATGATATATTCGGAGACTATATTTAACTAAACTATTTATATATTCATTTAAAACTCATATTAATTACAAAAAAAGATATGAGATTAATCAATAAAAATTCAAGACGAGGCATAGTAAATTTATTTGCCGATTTCATCGTTTCTAAAATTGACCCAAAAGAAAGATCAATTATACAAATCACAGATTGTGATGTATTCATGGTTGTTAATGGTCAGACCACAAGCGAAACAGAACTTAACATTGACGAATTAAAAAATGAATTCAATGAGACCTATAAAGATATTCTTAAATCATTAGGTTTAGAACATTTTAATATCATTAATATAATCAAATACGGAGTTGAGATATTCCCAATTGAAACAGGTTGGGTTGATACAAATAAAAATGTATTTGTTGAGGAGAATAAATCATTTGATGAAATTTCAATTAGTTCTGAGTTTCCATATGGTTATAGTTTACGTACAGGTAGATCTATGGTTTACTACTCACATTATATACTTAACCAAATTTCATCAACAATCGGATCAGAAAGTATGTATATTCATTTCTTACCTAAAGTAGATGATGAGGTTGATATTAAAGTTGTGACTACGTCAATGTATAATCCACAAACAATCAGATCACTAATTTTAGACGTATTTGACTTTGATTTAGAGGACTTCTCCAATAGAATGGAGTCTTATGACCTTACCCAAGATATATTGGATCCTGAGGGAGAAAAACCATACTTGGTTCAGGACAGATTAGAGGATGTAATTATATTCTAAAAAGAAACCCCACTCTTATTAAGAAATGGGGTTTTTTATTATCTTTCGTAAAACTCTTTAATGATTTTTACACCTTCATCAAGTTCATTATAATCTCTTTCAGGTGCGTAAAGTTCAGTCTTAGAATTTTCTTGCCCCGGTGATTCAATTAACATAAATGCCGGAACATATTCATTCTTAGTAATTGAAACAAACATATCGTATTCATCGCTATGTTCGTCAATATCTCTATCAATATAAGGTATGTCTTCTTTATCCAACATTTCCTTAAGTGTTTTACAATGACCACATGATTTCATTGAAAATATGATTGCTAACTTATCCATTGATCAATTCTGTTAGGATCCCGTTTATTTGACCCTCATTCATCATACCAACTCTAGTATCAATGATGTTACTATTTTGGAAAACTTTAATTGTTGGGATACTTCTTATACCCAATGATGCTCCAATTTCTTTATTTAAATCTACATTCATTGTATACATTTCAACGTTTGATGTGTTTTGAGATGCAACTCTTTCAAATAAAGGTTTCATCATTTTGCACGGACCACACCATTCTGCCCAAAATTCTACGATAACTTTTTTACCTGAGTTAATTTTTTCTTGTAACTCAACACTTGTAATTTCCATTTTTATTTAATTTTTGATAAGTTTTTAATGAAGAATGATACTTCGTTTAATTGGTCCATATCGTAATAAATTTTCATCTGATACGACATATCTGCGACCTCCATTTTAGATAAATATAAGTAAAACCCAGATTTATGTTTAAGTATTGATTCTAAATGATTAAGTTCAAATTCAAACTCAACACTATCCAAGTATTCAATTTCAAATTTCTTTTCTATTAATGTCTTAGGTGTTAGTCCTATAGTACTATTAACTTTAATGATACCATATAATTTATCATGTCTTTCTTTTAAGATGTCCAAAAAATCATTCTCACGTTTAAACATATTGACTATAAATTAAAAAAGTGGGGTTGTTCACCCCACGTTTATTTTAGATCATTGACTCAGCAGTCTCCCAAAGTTTTGTATTTATTGCGTTTACCGCCATAATATTTTTCAAACCTCTTAACCCTGTCTTACGACCACTTTGTGATCTGTACTCAACCCCACCTCGTACAAATTTCTCTTGTACTACGTTAAAGACTTTCCAAAGGTCATCTCCTTCATCTTCGTTACGGTTAGGTGTTAACAAGTCCACTAAATCAAGTGTTGAAGGAACTGAACCTGTTGCCCATCTAAGTTTAGATGCTTTTTGAACGAACTCAACTTTTTCATCCATAGTAAGTTGACGTTCCATCATTCTTCCAACAGAGTGTTGAATCATTGGTAATTTCTTTGCGAAACTTTCCGTTAACATTTTAACATCGTCAAGTTGGAAATCTTTGTGTCGGATTCGGAATTGGTCTGCTACTGACGTAGGAACCGTTAATCCGTTACTACACACCAATCTGTGAAGACCTGCACTCATTGAGAATGCCGACATACCATTGTGAGAGTTTTTGATGATTGCTTCAACCAAAGTATCACCAACAGATGGAAGTTGTCCATTACGGAACTTTACTTCGTGTAAGGCGTGGATACCACTACCATTTTGTTTAACAGATGAAATTTCCCACCCTTCTCTATCAAAGAACTCCATGATCTTGTCTGTAGGGACAAATTCATACTTGTTTGTCATTTTTGACGATGGAGATGTTGCGAAGATTGATGGTGCGGTTGACTTGATTAATTCTGGAGTATAGATCATATAATTAGTTTTTTAGATTACCTTACAAAGATAGTCAATTTTTTGGATTCTACAAGCCTTTACATAAAAAAAATCAATTAAGTATGATATCCCCAAACTTAGTCTTTTGAATAAATCCTTTAACTTTGTTTGTATAACTTAACTTTTGGTTTAATTCAGGTGATTTAAGATCAACCACAACATCAATAATTTGTTGTTTGGTTAATACAAAGTCTTCACCTTTCTCATAGTTCTCAATAGATTTTTCTTTCATCTTTTGAAAGAATTCTTCTTTTTGTACCTCACCAACAAGATCCATAAAATCACCTGGGTTTTTTTCAAAAAAGGTTATTAGTTGACTAATATAAATTTCTATGTCTACGTTCATCATTAAGATCTTATAGGTCCACAATGTTTCTTCAATTCAGGAGGGAAATTGATAAACCAAAATCCTTCATCCTCTGTCATATATTCTTCTAATTTTTTAGGTATTCTCATACCAGGATTTGAATTCTCCGTTGAGAAGAAGTTCAAACAATACAATTCACCAAACGCCTCAGGAATACTTTCCAATTGTGGGTTATTAGGTAAGTTTATAAATTTCAATTTGGTACAATTTCCAATACTTTCAGGGATTGACTTAACCATATTATCAATAATCAATGTTTTTAATTCGGTTAATTTACCAATACTTTCCGGTAAATCCAAAGCAATTGGAGTTTTACTTGTATTTTCCATTTGGATCATAGTTGTATTAGTTGGAATATGTTGAAAGAAATCATCAAACCCAAATAATGCAACATACTTAGAGTTATCATCTTTTGGATATTCAAGACCAACATAACCACTACTACTAACTCCGGCTAATTGACCTGAGAATTTTTCTCTTAATTTTTTCTTATTATCTCTCATTATAGGACTATTGATGAATGCAATATCGGAATCACTCAATTGACCTAAACTTTTTGACATCAAACCTTGAAGTTTTCTTGCTGCATAATATTTCAACACACTAGGTTCAGAATTATTAATCATTTCAGCGGTCAAGTCCATTCCCAACCCTAAGTATTTGTTTTTAAGATTTTCGGTAAAGTTACGATAAATTTCATCACCATTACTTCTATATGTTAAATCAGGACTTGAAAGCTCAAGCCACATTTCAGCTGCTTGTTCACTACCAAGTTCTTTAATCGCATCTTTATTGATGGTAGTATTTTTGTAGTCATTCAGTACTTTTTGTTCAGCAGTACTCAATGGATCCGCAACAAACAAATGTTCTTTACCTTTTAATTTTGGAACTTTACCTACAATTGTACTCCATTCTTCTCTCCTATGACCTGAATAACCTCCTGACATATTTTGACCATCCGCAATTCGTTTTCCACCATAAGGCTCAACTAAGATGACAACTGAATAGTTAAGGTCACCAAATGGTTTATCTTTATCAATAACATAATAAATTGTTAAGTTATTACCCAAACGATAATTGTAATACATATTACCACCACCTGATTTAGATATACACCAACTTCTTCCGTTAGCCAATTTAATACATTGTTCCTTACCACTTGGTTTGAAGATTAATAAGTTATCATCATCATATATTGTTTCAATGTCAGAATAATCATCTTTTGTATCTTTAATGTCATCAGTTAAATCTCCCATACCATCTAATGTATGTTCAAGTTCATCAAAACTCATAAACAACAATGGTGGTAAATTTGCAGGTAACCTATGATATAGATCCAAATATGTTGAAACATAATAAATTAATTGTTCAGGTGTTACATTAACCTTATCATCTTTAAATTTCTTAAGTGCCGCTGATGTTAACATAGTATTAAACTTACTCTGTAAAAACTCAACCAATTTCAAATAAGGCATTTTAAGAACGTCTCTTTGATTTATAGGTAGGATTGGAAACAATTCGTAAAACTTACGTAATGCCAATTTAACCGCATTTTTGTCGGCACCTTTATTGGCTTCCATATATTTTTTGAATATACTTTTTTCTTGTTTTTTAATCTCTTTTGATAAAACAATGTTCTTAACAATAGTATAAGTTAATTTGGTGATATCTCTTTGATCTTGAGGTAACCCATTTTTATATTTCTCAAATGCGTTAATAACTGCCGTAATTTGTTCTTCAGTATCTCTAGTTGTAGGTTTAAATTTGTCAATTAAAAATTTAATGACTTTTTCAGACATTGCCTCACTTACAATACGTTTACCGTTTGTATTTTCTTTTATGACAGATGTTAATACCTTAATTAATTCCATAATAAGTTTTTAATATAAATATTCCAATAGTATAAAAAAATGATTAGTAATTCATTATTAATAATTCCTCACCCATATTTTGTTTTGTTCCCTTTTTTGCCGCTGCCGCTTTAGCAAACTCTTTTTTCTCCCATTTGTACTGATCTTCAGGAAACCATTCGTGTAATAATTCAAAATCATAGTACGATAAACTGAATTTACCTTCCATATTTATTAATGACTTTGAAAGTCTCTCGTGGTCTTCCCTATCAAAATCGTGATTAGAATAATAGTTTTCAGTCTTCCAATAAGGTGGATCAACATAGAAGTAAGTTGTTGGTGAATCATACTTTTCAATCACCTCAGCAAAATCCATATTCTCCACATCACTTATTCTTAAGAAATGTTCAACCCAATCAGGTTTTATTAATTTATCTCGGAATGTTAAGTATTTAGATTTGTACTTACCTTTTAAGTCAATGAAAGAACTTTTTTCAGGTTTAGATCCTGAGAACACTTGTGTTAAAACATACGCATATTTAGCTGCAACATCATAATTACCAGGTTCTACCCTGAAATTTTCATCAAATATTTCAGCCTGAAAGCTGATAAATTGTTCTTTATATATTGATGGTGTAATTTCCACACCAAATTGTTGACATGGGATTGCGTTGATTGATTCCAATAATCTTTCAGGATTCTTAATACATTCAAATAGATTATGGTTAAGTGGGTTGAAGTCATTATATATAACTTTCTTAAGATTAGGGAACTGACTTAGATCCATATTAAAGAAACACCAAAACATCCCACCGAATGTTTCAACATATGTTTCCATATCTTTATCATAGAAAGGGACTATCCACTTTCCTATCTTACTTTTTCCTCCAATATATGATAACATAGTTTTTTTATTAGAAATATACGAATTCTATGATGATATGTCAATTCAAAAATTATTCACTTATAAATTGTTTTAATGTATAATTATTATTATAACAAAAAATTATGGAAGAAGAAACATACAACAACAAAACAGAAGCAACTCAAGTAACGGGATGCAAAAAGTGTAATCAAACAACAGGTAAAACGCAAAAATTTGTTTTTATCACTGGTGGTATTATGTTTGCCCTATCAATATATGGTGCAATAGCTCTATATAAAGATATCATGTCCTTATTTTAAGGTCTTTCAAACCTAACAATCCGATTAATTAATAGATCCCCAATTTGATCTACCTTAAATCCTTTACCTTTAACTCTCAAAGGTTTTGAGGAATCAAATAACTTAGGTAATTTAATATTTAACTCACCATCAGGATGAGGTATGTTTATATCCTCCTTTATAAGATCTTCATAGTTTAAATAAGAGTTATATATTAAATGTGGTCCGTTCTTAAAGAAACCATTTTCTTCCATTAAATTAACCCTTATAACCAAATCCCCAAATCTACCATTTCTAAAATCACCAACATTTGACATTCTTATGAACTGACCATCCTCTAACCCATGAGGTATTTTAACATCCAATGTTTTCATTTCATCTTTAGTCTCCGATCCATTACACGAATAACAAGCATTTATAGTAATTTTACCAGTACCTGAACAAGTATCACACATCATATTAACAACTTGTACGAACATACCCGTACCCATTTGTTTCATAACACTACCAATACCATTACAGGTAGTACATACCTTCTTCTCCCCTCCTGATCCACTACAAACATTACAACTAGTCTTTCTCTTATATGTAATTTGTTTATTCCTACCTAAATATGAATCCAACACCCCTATGTTCACCGTAATCACACTAGTGTGAGTATCTTGTCTTTGTCGTTGTTGATTGAATGAATGAAACATATCAGCAAAATTACCACCAAATGGGTTACTCCGTTGATTATCGTATTGACTTCGTTTATTTGCGTCTCCAATCGTATCATACGCCTCAGTGATCTTCTTAAACTTTTCTTCATCCCCACCTTTGTCAGGATGATTTTCTTTTGCTAGGTTTCTATATGCCTTCTTGATGTCTTCTTGTGTTGCCTTTTCATCAACACCTAAAACCCCGTAATAGTTTTCATTATTCATTTATAAAAAAAAATTAATATACTTAATTAAAGAGTGATCAATATTATGAACTATTTAATCGTACTATTCAAAAATAAAGAAAGAAAAAAAATAATAAAGTCGTTTAAGACTTACGAGAACGCTAAAAAGTTCTACGATGGTAAAATAGTAGGTAATAAAGACATTAGATTCAACACCTTATTTGAAAACGGGAAATCCTGTTCATTTGAAATTGGTTTACTTGAAAAGAACTCTAAGAATTTTGATTCATACTTCATTAAGGATGAACTAGGTCGCCAAATAAAAGTGGACTTGGATAATAGTGATTATACAATACTTTCTGTTTCTGAATTATTAATGGAGGAATTAATTTACGATATACAAACCTCATCTAAAATTTCATTTGATAAGTTTGTTAAAACCTATCTACCTAAAGATGGGTTGAAACTTGTATCTAAAATTAACAATAAGATTGTGGTTCAAAATGACGATAAGTTTAATTGTTTCTCTTTGAAGTCTGTTAATGAATCTGGTAGGTTCCTTGACGTATTAGGTAAATTTCTACAGGATAAAAATAGAATGGATTGTATATTGGTTCCTGACTCAAGTAAGTCACAAAAGAAATACATTTATGATATTTTAGAAAAAGGGGGAATCCCTAAATCAAAGTTGTATAGAACATATACAACATACAAAAGGTAGTTATTTTAAATAACTTTTTATTGCTCTTTTAATCCAACTTTCTTTTTTAACCACAACAGGTTCTTCAATAGGTTTTTCTTCTTCATATGAATTTTCTAAGATGAATATTACCTCAACACCAGAAAGATCAATTTTAAATTTAGTATAGTTACTATCAATTTCTCTAAAGTTTTTTTGGACTTCTTTAAAATCAACTTCCGGTAATTCAAACACTATTGCCGTTTTACCATCGGGAAATAAAGATTGGGTGGCATCTGTAATCATTGCCAATTTTTCCATTATCCCAACAATACTTTCTTTATTCTCTTCCATAATGTCATTTTCTCAACATTGACTTTTACAATGTCTTCTTTCTTTAATTGTTTGATTTGATTGATAAATTTACTTTTATTTCTTTCAACTTCAATCTTATCTTTTTCCAATTCATTATTTAACCACTCAATTTGAGTTTCTAACTGGGTTTGTATTTTCTTCTCCATCTTCTAATTCAATTTTTTGATCATCGGAAATTTCAAATTTTAATGCTTGTAGATTATCTAAATTTTGTTTTTCAAAAATAGATTTTAACTCATTAACTTTGGTTTGGAACAGTTTATCCTTTTCCTCTCTTTCTTTATTATATTTAATAATGTTTCTGAGATTGTTAAAAATCTTTTCAACCTCTTCTTCATTAAAGGTACTAACAAATGAAAAGAATCTTTTACCTGTTTCAGTAGATTCATTTTCTAATAACGTTTCTTCATCAACAAACTTTTTTGGTATTTTCCATGTGTTAGGAAAATGTATGTCAAATGAAAGATATGTTTTCAACTTTCTTACGGATTGTAAGTATGGTGATAAAGTATTAAATTCAGTAAAAAAACTCATAAAAAATTTTGTATTGTGTAAGTTATAACATAAGACAATGAAATACCTTGGAATAATATTTCCCTATTACTCATCACCAATCTTTCAGGTAAAGTTTGTAATAGGGAAAATATAAATTTTACAACAACTCTAAAAACTGACAGAGCTGAAAAAATGAATATAAAAAGATATAAAGTATCAATATTAGTCATTTTTCTTAGAATCTAAGATTTCACCTCTTAATGTTTGCAATAATGCTTTTAATTCTTGAGATGTTTTTCTTGCTCTTGTTCCTGCACTTTTATTTCCTGCAAAAAACTTAGTCGTGTCAGCACTTAATAGTTCAACTAGTGTTTTAATTTGTTCTAACGTTTCCATTTTTTAAATGTATTTTATTGTTTATGTAATTTAATTATACCTAACTAACTTACCTTAGTAAATACTATAGTACCAAATTTTTATCCAAACTCCTGTAAATATTAAGTATCATATCTAAATCAGATTGGGTAAATGGTTTTTCTAAATCAAACACATCTCTAAAGAAAACATTAATAGAATCTTTAATTTTTTTATCAACTTGGTTATAATATATTTCAGAAAAAAATGATTGGAAGTGATCATAATGTTCACCCTTTTTGTTGAATGTTATGTTTTCTAAATTAAAACTATCTATTGTTTTATCCCAACACCAATCAAAGTGTTTATTCTTATCCTCTTCGGTCATCAATACTTTGGTTTCATTAAAACCATCGTCATCACCAAGATAAGTCTCTAAAATTAATTTATGTATAGATATAGAGAAATCATAATATAATTCCATCTTCTCAGGAATGATATTGTTGATGCTAAACCAAATCTCAATATCTTCCTGTTTTAATTGTTTTGATATGTAGTTAAAAAAATTGTCCATAGATTATAATACCTATGGACAATGATAATACCTAACTATGTAATTGTAAATTATTGGGTGTTTTTCTTATAAGACATTAAATCCATAATACGTGTAAAATCCTCATTGATTTTTTGTTTTTTCTTTTCATCAATAGATTCTAACTTAGTCATAATACTATCAGCCTTACCGCCACTTGACTTATCAGTTACAACTGGTTGAGGCGCTTTATTGTAAGCCTTACGCTTAAGTTTAGCCAACATATTATCTTTTCTAATCTTATTTCTCTTCTCGTTATTTGGTGTCTCAACTGCGTTTGCCCATTCAGGATTATTACCCGTTCTTGAAGACCCAACAACGTTGTCAGTTACCCAATCTTCATCAGGATGGATTTCATCATAATCTAAGTTTTCCAAACCAGCGGCAGTGAAGTTATCAATATAATCTTCAATTGCACCTGAAGCAACATAAGCTTTTTTAGACATTTCTTCTAATTCACCATTTCCTTTTGGAAAATGTTTTGGTGACATTTCATATTTGCCTTTAGATCCGTCTTTCAAATAATCTTTCATTTTTTTGGTTAAATCTTTCATATAACCTTCTTCATTTTTTTTTGACGTTTTAATAGATCTTTCATATTCAGCATACCCAGCCGGTGTCTTACCTTTATTGAATTTTCCTTCTTCTTTTAAAACAATATTTTCAATCATTTCTTCAAACTGACTTTCATTAAATAAAAGTTTTTCTCTTTTACCATTTACTGCAGTTGTTAATTCATAAAACACATTTTCATTTACATCTTCTTTTTTGTCTTTTCTTAACATTTTGAAGTCCTGCGAATCTAATCTTCCATTATGGTTTTTATCAATTCTTTTTTGGTTTCCGTATAATTTTTCATCCAACTCAACTTCGTTCATGTCATCTTCAACATCATTATGTCTGTCTTTACGAGATCTCATAGCCATAGCATCTCTCATAGGAGTTTTAAATCTACCTTTATTAGATCTAATAGCATCTCTCATAGGAGTTCTAAATTTACCTTTATGTGATCTAATAGCATCTCTCATAGGAGTTTTAAAATCCATTTCGTCATCTTCCATCATTTCACCACCTTTGGATCCACATTCAGAACATTCACCTTCTCTCATTTCACCACCACATTCATTACATTCTTGTGAGTCACCTTCGGACATATATCCACATTCTGAACATTCACCTTCTCTAACCATTCCACCACATTCTGAGCATTCAGCTTCTTCAACGTAGTCAAAAGAGCTACCAGGTTTGTTAAATTTTAATTTTTCCATAACTTCATTTGCCTTATCTTCTAAAGTTTCGTTGATAAGTTTTTGAATTTTATTTTTTAAATAATTGTTCATAGTTATTTTTATTTAATAAATATCACATTAAATTCCTTTTTGACATCTCATTGAAGATTATTTCTTTTATGAAATCTTCATGAATTTGGTATCTATCTGATAAATCGTTTATTACTTTTGAAAGAGTCTCGTTTTCAAAGATTCTAAGTGCGTTAATATCCCCCTGATTACAATAAGGAAACTTTTTACACTTTTTCTTAACTTGAACAAACTTACCTCCAGGTATTTGTGTTTTACGTTTTGTTCCCCAATCTTTTTTGTTGGTTGATTTTGCCCATACCGAGGGTCCTGAGTATTGACCCGATGATGCCGATCCTGTGGCCTCTTTTGTTTCTCTTCTTGGTGTATTACCATGTTTTTTGTCCTGACATTTGCAGTTTTTCATACCACAAATCTTACAAACACTTTCTTTCATTTCACGACCAAATAATGGAGCCGAATAACCACCCGCACTACCTGACCCTGTCATTTCTTTTGTTTCTTCTTTATCGTTACTTTTTTTAGATTTAACGAATGAAAGTATTGAATTTAAAAAATCATTAATCTCTTCAGGATTTTTTAACAATTTCTTTATCTCTCTTCTTATTGTTGCCTTATTAGTTTTTTTTTGTTTTGCTAATTCAAAAACTAACTTTAACCCATTTGGATCTTTTAAATAATCTTGTGGAGCATTTCTTTTTTCCCCCTCATCATTTTCTTTAACATTTTTAAGACCTTTTAAAGCATTTGTTCTCGCTTCAGGATTACCCGAAGTCTGACTAGATATCATATCTCTAATTTTTGCAGTTATCTCATCCATTATGAACTTCTAAATTTAGATTCCCAGAAACTTCTTTGATGGAACATCATTGTAAAAAATTCTCTGAATGATTTCACAACGATATCTTTAATATCACCTTCTAGTTTACCTCTTTTCATGTCTTTAGAGACTTTTTCAATTAATTTATCTTCAAATTGTTTGGCAGTAGTAGATCCCAAGAAATCTTTCATTTCTTTTCTAATTAAAGTTTCAATTTCTTTTTTATCTGTTTGTGTTAATGCCATTATTGTGTTACTACTTGATAGGTTAATGCCCCAATTAAAATACCTGAGACTATTTCTATAATTACATTCTTTCTTCTTAATTTTTTGTTATCGGTAACTAAATCTTTATTTATTTTATCAACGATATCAAATTTCTCATTAGTTTTTTGAACTATTGTATCACCTATCTTAACTTTATCTTCTAAATTCCCAATAATTCCTTGTTGAGCATCTATTTTTTTATTTAATTCAATAACTTCAGTCTCAGTTAATTTAAGGATTGCCGTTGTGGAATCTAATCTATTTAGATCCAACATAATTTGTTTACCAACACTATAAGGTAAACATATTTCAGTTGTGTCAACTTTTTTGATTTGACTAAATGATGTCAACGACACCAAAAGAAATAATACTGATATTATATTTTTCATACTTAAAATTTATATCTTGATCTTAATAAACTATCAACTTGTTTAACATTAGCATCTTTAATCTCTTTCCCTTTTTGTTCGTAGTAATTATTTACTACTTCCTTTTTAACTTTGATGTTAGATATTGTTGAATCAATTTTCTCAATTTGTTTTTTATACTCATTAATTGATTCGTCTAATTTCTTTTGACTTTCAATCAACAAATTAATGTCTTTATCTATTTGTTCTATTTTCTTTAGATCTTCTTTAGTCATACCATTTGATGGTTTCATTAGATCCAATAGTAATACGTATAATACCACCGCACCAACAACAATTAAAATGTACTTGAAATTATCATTTAAAAACTTTTTCATGACTCAGGAGTTTTCTTTCTTGATGCAATTACTTTAGACCACTTAGATTTGAATTTCTCATAGTATTGTTTCAACTTATTTAAGAATTCTAAATAATCGTCATCAATCTTAGTCATTGTACCGTTTATGTATATACCATTTGTTTCCCCGATTGAATAGAAAAACTCAACATCCAATTCAGTAATCTTACCTGACCACTCAACATTGTTTGAGTATAGATTTAATTTATTAAAGTCTACAATTTCAGATACCTCAGTAACAAAATCATCCATAGTTTCTTGGAACGCCTTCTTATCGTCAGTAGTTAATTGTAAGTCAGATTTATCTTTACCATGAATAACAATAATACCACCAGATATTCTATAACCCTTTGACTTGTCAGTTTTTACAACATCCGTATTTTCTTCTTTATCTCCCATCCCATCTTCTGCGGTCTCATAGTTTTTAGGTTGATCTTCGGTTGGTCCTTGCTCACCTTGTTCCAATATTAATCCGTGATTTTTTCTGATACGGTTAATATCCTCAGTAATTAAATTTTTATTTAATAATTTTTTAGATGCCTCTATTAAATTTTTTATTTCATCGTGTCTATTCATCTTCTATATTTTTTTTAAAATAATCAAAATCAAATGCCGGACTTAGATCCGTAACATCTGTGGTGTAATTGCTTCTGGTAACAATACCATCAAATTGATTCACACCATTTACTTTGGTGTTGTGACCTACACATTTTTTACTAATGTTAAAATCTTCCATTAGTTTTTTACATATTAGTATGGTACTATCAATTTGAACTTCAGTATAAGGTTGCCATAAAAAATAATCTCTCCACTTACGTTCAAAAGCCTTTCCATTATAAATATTACCAATCCAGTTAATGTATCTATTTTTTAATGGTTCTTTTTCTAACCAACCTAAATTTTCCAAAGAAACCGTTATTGATTTCTTGGATATGTTCTCATCATTTATATATTTGGAGTATTTTTTTGGTTCCAATAGTTCTATTATCTTACCATCACGAGTGATTATATAATTAGGAACTTTATTGTATTTCTTACCGTACCTATATTTTAACGCATTTATATAATCTGTTGCAACCCTTGAAGTGTGTGATAAAATAATTTGACTTTTATTTTTTTCCTCACCTTCATAATTGAAGTCTCCGAATTTTATAACGTTTTCATCATTCATCGTTCTTTTTATAAACTAATCTTTTAATACCATCATCAGTTGTTGTGGTAGTTGTTGACTCACCACCCGTTCCATTACTAATCATATCATATTCAGTTTCCTCAGACATATTATCAGCAAATGTTGGTTCCCAAGTATTTACCTCAATAATATTTAATGGATCTCTATGTACTATTACAGGTACTTCAACAATTTTTTCTACTTCCTTAATGACCTCAACAATCTTCTCCACTTCCTTAATAACTTCAACAATTTTTTCAACTACAATTGGTTCAACTTGGGGGGTAACTTGGGGGGTGACTTGGGGGGTGACTTGGGGGGTGACTTGGGGGGTATAATTATGAAAGTAACTTTCAGGAACTTCAACCTCATCATGTATGGTATCATGTATGGTATCATGTATGGTACTACTTTCTTTTTTATTTTTTTTAAATGCTTGGTTAGTCGCAATAACTAATGTAATTGCTAATGGATCAAATACAAAAATTAAAAGTAAAATGAAAAGGTTTGCAACTTGTTTAATATCCCAACCTGAAATCTCACTAATGTATTTAATAGATCCTAACTCACTACCTTCCAACTCAGCAGATTCCATATTAAGTATTTCAATATCTAATTTAGTTATACTATCATTCATACCATCAATACGAGTGGATACCTTATCTCTATTTTCTGTGGTAAGTTTTAATTGATCCTCAAATGATTTACGGTTAGCATTATTTGCCTTTGTAATAAGTTGACCTGTTTTTCTATCTACAGATTGTGTTGTGGTATTGGTAGATAATCCATCTCTTAACTTTGAAATGTCCTTATCTAATACATCTTTCTCTTTCTGTTGTTCGTTTTTTATTTCAATAAATCTTGTTTTCTTTACTTCAACATTTGCAATCTTTTTTTGATTAATCTCAAGTTTTGCAATATTCCCCTGAAACCCAGTACTCAATAAACCATAGATACCAAGTGAAGTAATAAGAGATAAAGTTATTAGAGCGATTGTAAGGTATATCTTTAAGACTCCGTATGTTTCTTTCCACTTGTCGTGTAAGTATGTGGCAATTGCAATCTTAGATACCTCAAGAAAAGATCCCATAATGATTACAGGTAACGCAACACCAACAAATACCACTGATAATCCTACCACACTATAATAAGCGGCAGTTCCTGATAGACCAAGAGCACAAAATAATAAAAACCAAGGTAAAAATTTTTCTTTCATAGTAATTGTTTTGTATTTATAAATATCAATATAAGGTATTTATATAATTATGTCATTACTTAGAGAATCAATACGTAAAATTTTAATCTTAGAAAAGAAGATTGCTGAGATCAAAGCAAACCTTACTGTTACCATGAATTTAAGATACCAACGTGGAAATGTACCTGGAATGAAGTCCCATGCGGAAACGAGAAAAACAAGACATTTTTCAGAAGGTGGTGATGCAATTAGAGATTATGATATCTTAAAATCAGTAGATAAGGTAAAGGATGATATCGTACAATATATTGTCATTGGTGAATTATATGATGGTGTTGAGTTTGTAATTAAAGATGAATCAAACCTTCTTAATATTCCAATTCTAATACAAGAAGTTAATCCTTACGAATTTAATCTTATTATTAAAACCGTTATGCGGAAGTCTGATTTTTATGTCGGTAGAGGTCAACTAGTTATTACCGCAAAATAAACCCCCACTGGTACCAATGGGGGAGTGTAATTTCATCTTACATCACGAGTAAGATTGAGGATTTTCACCCAGAGAACATCGTGTCTCATTCCGCCGAGTTGTAAGGGTAATCTCGGTTCAACCCTTTTCGTTTGTCTTACAAATATAAGTATTTTATTTCAATCTGCCAAATCTTTTTTAAATTAACGATCCTCAATTGTAAATCCAGCAGAATCAACCTTAGGTCCATTATCAATTATCATTTCAACTTTGATTTCACCATCAACAAATCTTGACACAGAACAGAATTCAATTTCAACATCCCCTTCAATTTGTAACTTAAACTCATTATATTGTTCCTCAGTTTCAAATGACCCAACTTGAGTTGCCGGTGACTGATAAACTTTTAAACGATACGAACCAAATGGATTTTTAAGTTCCGAAACTTCCATAATAAGATTATCAAAGTTATAATTATCAGTACCATCTTCGGTTACAAATTTTCCATCCTCATCTCTTTTTAATGTTTGAGCATAATGGTACCCACAACTACCACAATTTATATAATCTTCACCTGTTTTGTAATAGAAATCGCTAAACGCTTCTTGTTTACAATTTGGACATTCAATATAATCAATTACACTTCCCATGTTTTTTTATTTTTTTTATAAGTAATCAAATAGTTCTGAACTTTCATTTCTCAATCTTCTAAGGGCTCTTTCCTTAATCTGTCTAACTCGTTCTTTAGTTAAACCAAAATCTCCACCAATGTCTTCAAGTGTTCTTGGTGTTCCACTTAATCCAAAATAATCCTCAATTATCACTTTTTCTCTTTCATCTAACACATTTAATAAAGATATTAATTTGTTCTTTAACATATCTTTAGTGTTGAATCCCGCATCAGGAGCAAGTGCGTTAGGATTAGCAATCATATCAACCAATGTGTCACCTTCATCATTGATTGTCATATCCAAATCAATCATAGACGGTAATGATGAAAACTTTAATTCTAATTCTTTACCTGTAATCGCAATTTCTTTCTTAGCCTTATGTAGGTCCTGAACAACATTAACTGGAAGTCTGATCGTTCTTGCGTTATCATTCAACGACTGGATGATAGATTGTTTAACCCACCAAACTGCGTATGATATAAAACGTAGATCTTTATGCCAATCAAAGTTTTTAATCGCTTTCATCAAACCCAAATTACCTTCAGCAATTAGATCAGATAAATCCAAACCTTGATTCTGATATTGTTTGGCCACCGTAATTACAAAACGTAAATTACCAACTAATAACTCGGATTCAATTTTTTCCCTTTCACGTTTAGGAGTATCATCAGCCTTCATCTTAACCGCCAGTTCTTTTTCTCTGTCAGGTGTCATTACTTTAATTCTACGAATATCTTTTAGATAATGTTGAATCTCTTCTTGGTTAATCGGAATCCCTAAATTTTTGTCTTTCATATGTTTAATTAATTGTTTTTGAATATTCGTCTAATTTGTTTTTTTCTTCTTCAGTCAATGAATTGATCCCCTGATCGTTTATCTTATCTAAAAGTTCGTCAATTGTTAATGTACATACTTTTTTAGGTGCAAAACCCATAATGGTTTCTGACATACGAGCAAACTCCTCATTACTACCAAAATCCATTTTAAATTCAAAACTTTTAGGTGGAGTTTGTTTTTTCTTATTGGTATTTCTTAACGTAAGTAAATGTAATAAGTTGTCTTCATCAAAGTTAGATGCTACATTTTTAGTCTTTTGTGTTAGAAAATAATTAAAGTTTTCAAATTCTACAGACACTAAACATAAGAAGTCATCAATCTCATCAACGGAGAAATCACTTGCAAAGTGGAAAATTGAATGTTTATCACCAAACATAAACTTAACTTGGTTTGATGACATAATCTTTGATAACTCAGCCCCAATGTTTGCAGTTGTCTCATCGGGGTTTTTCATATCTTCATTGTGGTATACAAAAAGTAAGTAATTCATATGTGTGTTTTAAATTGTTTTACAAATATACAAATAAAATCTAATTAACTACAAAACTTTTGATATATTATTTTCTTTTTTGATTTTAACGATAGTATCCGACCATTGACTAATCATTGGGTTATGACTAATAAGGAAAACTTTATCAAAATATTCTTTAATTTTTTGGAAAAACTCAGATACCATTTCAAGGTTATCATTTGATATTTTCCCAAATACCTCATCAAAAACTACGATGTTTGGTTTAGGTAAAGTACATACCTTACTAAGTACCGATCGTAATGCTAATGATGCAATTGTTCTTTCATATCCTGATCCTGAAACCATTAATTTTTCAATACCAGTACTATTATCAATCATTAAGAATTCAACATCATTTTTGTCATTTATATTAATCAATAATTTAAAGTAACAACTATCTTCCATCAATCTTTGTAATTCAGAGTTAATCAAAGGCATCATTGTTTTCATAATGATTTTTGATAATCCATTTTTACCAAAGGCTTCCATATAGATTTTGTATATTCTTTCCTTCTCCTCTTCCTCTTTGATCTTAACAATTAACTTTTCATTGTTTTCAATATTTTCATTACAAGTTTTGATTTGGTATTCATTGTTTGTAATGTTTGTGTTTTTTTGTCTTTTAAGATGATCAAGTTCATCCAACCTTAAATCCGCCTTAATCAACATTGAATCAATCTGTGTGTTCTCTTTAATCTTATCCTGAACATCACCCCAACGATCCAACTTACCTTTTAAAACTCCAATCTTTAAATCACAACTTTCAATACTTAATTCGTATTTCTCTTTGATAAGTTTGTTTTTCTCATACTCATCAAAGTCTTTCTTTAACTGAACAAAAGCTTGTTCTTTGCCTGTTAAAACCTGCATTAACCCATCTTTTTGGTCTTTATGCACGATATAACCATCAAGTTCGGCAATTTTTTGTTGGGTTATTGATGCATTCATTAACTCAATTCCACAATGTTCACATTTAATACCATCACTCACAGAACTCTTCAATTTCTCAATTTCTCTTATCTGTGTCTCAAGTTCAATTTTAGATTTGAACACGTCATTGTATTCCTCTTTAATTTTATCGTGATCATCCTCATGATAAAATTCTTTTGGTTCAACAACTTTAAGTTCACCTAAATTTTGTTGGAACGTTGTCTTTTCTATTTCAAAACCATTGATTTCTTCTTGAGTCTTAACCGGGTTCATCAAACTGATTTCCTTATCAATGTCTCCGTGTTTCTTCTTCAACATATCATCACGATATTCTTTTCCCTTAACGATTTTATCATCAATATCGTTAAGTTCCAATTTGATTAAATCAATTTGATCATTTAATTCACCGATTTTTGTTGTTAAAGATCCGTTATCACCTTTTAATTCTTCCGAATTATAAATGTTAGACATCTTTGATTTATTAAATTCAGAATAAATCTCTTTACCAACTTCCTCTTTCCGTTTTAAAAACTCAAGTCCCATAAATCTTGACAACACCTGTCCTCTTGCGGTTGGTTTTGACTCCAATAACTCCTCAAGATTGGTTGCGGTTGTAAGTATGGTCATTAAGAAATCTTCTTTGGTTCCAATGGAATTTTTAATGAACGCCTCAGTTTCCCTTCTTTGTTCCCCCGTGAAATTTAATAAACTACCATCGGTCATTTTTTTGAAGAAGTCCAATTCTGTTTTCACATTCCATTCTCCTTTTTTAGAAAGTTTTCTTTCAATCTTTCTAAGGATAATATAATCTTCCCCATCAATTGTAACTTCACCTTTAACAACTACCGAGTCTTTATCGGTAAATCGGTTAAAGATTTCTTCAGCCTTTGTAGTCTTTGTTGTCTCATTAAAGAATAAGAACAACAACAAATCCACAGAAAGAACGGTCTTCCCACCAAAGTTAGGTGGATCTGATTCAACAACGACAACCCCGTTGCATTTATCAAAATCCATTCTTTGATTCTCACCATATGATAAGAAGTTTGAAAACTCAATGTTTCTGATATACCACTTTTTGAATTGTGTTGTTTCAGTTTCATCCTCTTTCATTCGGTTCTCAACCATTCTGTTGATACCTAAAATATCTTCAGTATAGTCAGTATACCCTTTAGACTCTAAAAATTTCTTTAATAGATCAAGTTGATAATTAACATCAGTTACATTAACAGACACATCAATACTTTGCATTGTATCTGTCTCAACGTTTTTAACCTTGGTTAATACATTCACATTGGTAGTGTTATATTTCTTTTGGAAATAATGTTTAACACTCTTAATCTTATCTTGTGTGAAATTTTCTTGTAGGTCTTCCCATACAACTTGTATTGTAGGATTTTCGTACTTTGAAAAGTCTAAATCTTTTATCATTATATTGTAATTAAATAATCTTGGTGGGTTGAACAAGTCCATTCATTATTTTTGTTCTTCTTCTGTTGTATCAACACCTAAAGGAATATCATCTCCTTCAATGTTAAGTGGGAATTCTTCTGTTAATTCCTCGTCATTACCCATGATTAATTCGGGGTGTTTTGATTTAAAGTCCACAATTGAATCTAATTGATCTTTATCAAAAATTTCAAATGGCATTGTACTACCAGATAAACCTACATTTAAACCTTCATCGGTTTTTAATTTTTGAATTTGTTCTTCCATTAATTTATCAAAAGCTTTTTGCATTCCTGATTTTTCTTGGTTTATACGTTTGTTTCTTTTTGCAACTTTTGCTCTGTGTTCTTTGTCCTTTTTTCCCATTTTTTATATTTGTTTTTATTTATTACTTGGTCTATTTTCTTCAAACCATTCAATTATACTATTGATTGCCCATACCGCACCTGCGGACAACATTCCATCAAAAAATACGGATAAAAACTTATTAAGTCCAATAAATTCATGAGCCGGTGAAAAATAAAATAAGGATAAGACAAATCCAACCCAAGTACCCGTACATAATATACAAGATATCAAATCTGATATGAATTTAAATGTAGGTCTAGTTAAAAAATAACCTTTATCTCCACCTGCAATTTTAATTTTATCTCTTAATCCATTGAAAATGGATCCATACACTAAGATCGTCGTCATTCCATATGCCGCGATCATAAACATTACTAATTGTATCATATTCTACTATTTAAATTGGAACCTTTCATATAAATGGCGTTTTGTAAATTTGCCGTTCTTTGTAGTTCCTGGTTTATTTTTTCTAATTCATTTATTTTATCGTTCTTCAATGATAAGTCATTTCTTAAATTCTGTAAAGTATCTTGTAACATATTTAACTTATTATTTGTTACAGGAATGTCTAAATTACGTCTAAGTTCGTCTAATTCTTCATCCTTTTTAGACATTTCCTCTTCCAACTTGGCAATTTTTTCGCCAAGTTCATTTTCAATATTTTTGTCACAAATACATTCTATTTCTGTGACATCTTCTGTGACATTTTCCAACTGTTGTATTTTTAACAACAGTTCATTTATTTTAGTATCATCAGTTACATTAACAATTCGTTCAACTATCTTCTCAACTGGTACTTCCACCCGTATTTCTCGTATTACCTCAATTTCCACCCGTTTTTCTTCAATCCCACCCGTTTTTAAGTGTTTTTCACCTTCATTAAGTGTTTCTCCCAAAAGACCAAACTTCTTAATGTCAAAACCTTGTTTGAAACAAAGGTAGATGAAATCTTCCTTATCCTCAATATTATTGAGTTCACAAAAACTCTCAACGCTGCTGAGAGTTTCTTTATTAAATATTTTGGAGTCTTTCTGTTCCATTCTCAATATCTTCAAATGATTTAATGGAGAACTTTAAAAATGGTTTTGGATTAGGTAAATCAGTATAATTATACTCCTTTGTTTCAACATCATATATACCATATCCATGTCTACCTATACTTTCGCCAATGTTGTTTTGAATGGTTGATCCAATCATATAACCTTTACCTCCTTTAATTTGGAACTCAGCTCGTTTATGAATATCACCACATAATACGGTTTCCAACCCATCAAACTTTTCAATATCATACGCCTCTTCACCAAACTCAAATCCAAGATCTGTTTTTAAACCTGAAATAGGTCCGTGAAATAACCCAATTTTTCTACCCTTACCTTCAATAATATCAGGAGGAATATTTCCTTGGTATTGTGAATATACACACCAACTAATGTTATCATCCTCATACACACCTCTATCTCTGTAGTATACAATATTATGATTATTTAAAGAGTTAATGATAGGTGTAAGTGCGTCCAATCTTTCGGTATTATTTACCAAAAAGTCGTGGTTACCTGGTATAATAATTGTTTTAGCAATTGATGAACATTCAGTTAAAATCCAAGCAACAAATTCAATAAGTTCAGGTGTCATTTGGTTTTTAGAATGAACTAAATCACCCGTAAATATAATACGGTCAGGAGACAATTCTTTCCATTGTTCAATTGCCGTTTCCAATATTGATCGGTATAAGTCGTGATCTTTATATAATCTGATATGTAAATCAGAAAAGTGTACTAAAGTTTTAATCATTTTTACTTCTATTAAATGGTTCTTTTTTAAAGAGGTATCCTGAGATATCCAAATATCTCAATATCTCTAAATCACCCTCAATTATTGTGTGAGGTATGAAAGATTTTCCTCTATCATTTTTCCTATTACCATCAATTTTAATCATTCCTATTTTGTATCCAAAACGGTTAGATAACCATTTAATGAATAATGCGGGGTATCTTTTCATTATTTATATTGTTTTATTTTTATATCTTCAATACACAAAAAAAATTTTGGTTATCTAAGTTTTCTTAAAATATATTTTAATAATTTGTATCTTAATTTATATATCATATTATTTAATTGTTTTAACTGCTCTAGCATTAATATGTCCTTCTTTTAATGTTATCGCAATAGACCTGTGTGTAAACACCTCCATCCAAACATAATTAGAATTATACTCTGTAGAACTCCAATAATTAGTGTTAACAAAATTACCTATAAGATCCTTATTGTTATACATTTCGTCTAATTCCTCTTTAGTTGGTAATCTCCAATCTTTACCCAATTCGTTACACTCTCTTTTAGCATTATACCATGTTACCTCTGTGGGTAAATCAAATTGTGCAATTTCTATATTATTAAGTTTATATGTTGTTCCTATTATCTGAGATACAGATGTGAATGTAATAAAAAACAGAAGGATGGCTAATATTATACTTGATTTCATAGGTTTTAATTTTTAATACTTTATTTGTTATTCAATACCGTCTTCTAACTCTTTCTCTGCAAGAACACTACCTAAAAATTGGTTTTCATTTTCTAAGAAAATTATATATTCTTTCAACGCTTTATTTTTATCCCTTTGGGATTGTATTTTTTTTAATTGTTTTCCTATTTCAACCTTGATGGAATCTTCAGGTAATGATAACCATAGAGTATCTACATGAGGATTTTTTTTAAGACTGTCAATTATTTTTTCTTTATCTTTTATTACTCCACTGAATTTGTTATTCGCTCTATTATTAATAATGGGCGCAAATATACCAATAAGAATTGATGTACTAACAATGATGGTTAATAAGTTTTTCATAGTTTTAATTTATTTATGTTATTGTTTTTTCAACATAAGTTGATGTCTCACCTTCAGTGAATCCTTTTTCAATTAATAATGGTAATGAACCTGGTTTACACCAAGCATATACAGTAAATCCACTATAACGGGTTTTAACATATTCCCATCTAGTATCCCACAACATTCTAAAAACACCTTTTAGTCTATGTTCTTCGTGCACCCAAGCATCTAAAAATTTTATTTTATTACTTTCTTCTCGTTCCATATATATGTGACCTATAATTTCACCATTTAACATGGCAATCCATGTTTCAAGTTGTTGTGCGTTACTCTTAAGGTGTATAACTTTAATATCTTCAATCATAATTACATTACTATTTTTGGTGGATATCCCAAATCATCTTCTGATTTAAATGGATTTACTGGAATAGGTATATTTTGAAAAGGTAACATATTACTTTTAAATTCATTATCTTTTACTTGACCCATTTTTTCTACAATAGGAGTAATTTCTATGTGTTTATTTTCAAGTTTACCATACAAGTAACCTTCTAACCAAATGTAAAATTCTTTATGTGTCATACTAATTCTCTATTATATAGGTTTACTAAAATAATTCTTGCAAACCTAAATTCTTTAACTCTATTTAAGTTTAGACCATAAGCCAATGCCACACTTTTAAGGTGAGGATAAGCTTCATTTAATGTCATTTTACCGATTTCCACTATTCAAAAATTAAGAATTCTTCATTTACGAATCCACAACTATTACACATATAAGTTGGAAAAGGTACGATTGTATCTTCCGGACTTCCTGTTAACAATTTAGGCACTTTCTTCAACATAGTTACTTCTTTGAAGAATCTTGAACCACACTCCTCACAAACGATAGTTGGTTGTTCCCTAAGATTAATCTTAGGTCTTATGATGTTATCATCACTCATTTTATTATATATTTAACGTTTATTTTAATTTTTTCAGTGTCCCAACTAGTGTTGGTGTACCAAATTGGTGTAATTGTCATTTCCATACTATAATATAGTTTAATTTATTTATTTTGTCAAATACTTTTTCATATCCATTTCAAGAATTGTATTAATAGTTTTTTTTGCGACTCTATGTTCAACAAATTCTCTTTCTTCCGTTAATAACACAACAATACAACCCATCAGTTTGATATTCTCATATTTTGTTCCTTCCAACATCTTTAATAATAGTTTACCATAAAATGGTAATTGTGTGTTGTAGTGACCAAGAGCATTATCAGGTAAATCTTCAAATGGTTTCTTCATTGGTTTTGTAAACTTATTCTTTTCAAAGTTTTTAGGTTTGTTTGTTTTCCAATCCGTAATCAAAATACCAAGATCACCATTTGTACCAATAATTAACCATACCTTATCTGGTTGTCCTGTATATCCCAATTCAGGGTGACCTAAAACCATCTCCGTATCAAGTAATATACAATTACGTTCTTTAAGTAAATCAATGTATTGTTTGCCAGCAACAACCATAGTATCACCTTTTACAATCTGTTCTGCATCACATTCATAAATTGGTTGTCTCACTTCTTTACCAATACCAAATTCTTCTAATGTATGTTTCTCTAATAAGAAGTGAACACGAGAACCCATGTTTGTTGAGTATGTTCCAGCAGCCGCCCATTCTTCCAATAATCGTTGTTGTTCATAAGGATCACCATTCGCTTTCCTAAATGAAATTCCTTCAGAATCAAATTCCGTATAGAAATATTTCATCAATTTAGAAACAGACGGGAAATCATCTCTTAATTTACCAGTTATATCTAACATAGTATATTTGTGAGTATCTTCCTCAAATGTTAATTGAAACTCTTTTTGTTTTTCTGATATGATTTCTCTGATCTCTTCAGATATTTTTTTTAAATCCATTAATCTTTTAATTTTACGAAGTATTCGTTTATATTCCCTCTTAAATCACATACATCTTGGTCCATAGGTAAATGAACAATCTTAATTCGTTCATATAACTCACCACCATTAAGTTCACGATATAGTTTAATTGCATTATCCCAAGCATCACCGTCTAAAGCAATAATAACGTCTCCCTTAGATTTCATATATATTTTTTCAAATAGAATTTCCGACATATGTTTACCTAACATCGGAATTGAATTATCCAAGAAGAATCCGTCAAATACACCTTCAACCAAATAGATGTCTTTATCCCAATCAATCAATCTTTCATTGAAGATTATTATATCTTTCTCTGCCTCAGGGTTTTTATATTTAAATTTACTTTTTGTGTCCCAACTACGAGCAACATAATAATTTAATTCTCCTTCACTATTATATGATGGGACGACAATGCGACCTGTATGACTACCACGATCACAAAAGCCAATATTATATTTCTTAATGATTTCATCTGTTATTCCCCTACTTTTTAAATAATTATATGCTTGTCTTCTTACTGGGTATACCGGACTTGACTCCGTAAATAACGTGAACCCTTCAGGAAGTGTTAATTTTTTTGTTCTTTTTTGTCTTGGTTGTACCGTCTCAGGTTTTAAGACATTATATAGTTTCTTTAATTTCTTGTTTCCGTACTTATCAAAAAGTTTTCCCAAAGATCCGTGAGTACCATCCACATCACCACAAGACCAACATTTATAAACATTGTTTACGTAATTTATTTCTAAATTATGTTTATTTCTATCATCATCACAGACAGGGCAATTGAAAGATATCTGACCCTTATTGGGGTAGTGCAGTCCGTGGTCACCTAAAAGGTCCTCCAATAATTCAACAATCGCATCATTTTCTTCCATCTTTAGTAATATAGGTAAATTAATTCGGTTAATCAACTTCACAAGTTTTTCATTCCCACTATATTTATACAATAGAATAAAAATATATGGATACAAACATTACAATCACTTCTATTACCGGAATATCACCTTATGATGTTTACGTATGTGATACAGGATACACAACTTGTATTTATGTATCAACTATCAATAGTGGTAATTTACCGTATTCTTTTATGATTCCATCAATTTTTTCCTCATTTACAAGTTTTGTGGTTAAAGTGATTGATGATAATGATTGTGTGATAATAGAAAATATTAATTTATAATGTGTGTTAATTTAGGAACGTTTACAGTTGGAAACGCATCTCCAACAGGGTTGTGTTCAGGACCATTTACTCTTACCCTTTATGGTAATAGTTTAAGTATTGGACAAATGTTATATACAAACCCTGGTTGTTCAACTCAGGCAACTGATTTATCATGGTATTCTAACGGCACTAATCTTTACCACCTTGATCATATTAAAGGAGGAATAGACGATATTGATCCTTGTTTAACTAATACCCCAACCCCAACACTAACAACAACACCAACACCAACAACATCATCATCAAGAGAAACAAGTACTCCAACACCGACACCAACACTAACACCAACACTAACACCAACGGCAACAATATCAACACCTGTATTAACATCAACACCTACTCCAACACCTACCCCAACAACAATTTGTACAGGTAGTTGTATAGAATGCGGCCCAAGTTATTCGGCTTATAGTGAAACTCAGTGTTATTCATTGGAGGTTGTTTCCGCAACCGCTCCTTTAACACCAATATCTTTTGTTGATATAGGGTATTCACAATATAGTGTATATGGGTCATTTGTTTATAATCCAGGTTATAGTATTTTAGGTTTTACGAACCCAGGTGGTGGTGATTATGTACTATTACCTTCAAATACTTTATGGGATAATCCCTTATTTAATACCACTGGTGGCCCATTAAATAGATGTGGTGTATGGACTGTTAGTTATCCAACTGTCGCACCTCCATATGATGTATGGCTTGGTTTCAGTCAATGTATTGATATAGAAGAAACAAAAACATATTATATAGGTATTGGTGGTGATAATGATTTTAAATTAAAAATTGATGGTACCACAATTGTTGACTCTAGTTTATCAACATATTGGGACTCCGCGGGTAAGACATATAAAAGATGGAATATTTACCCGTTAACTTTGAATTCAGGTAACCACATTATTGAATTATATGGCCGAAATGATGATTCATATGGTGGTTTTGGTTGTGAAATTTATGATAACACATTACCCGAATTAAATTCCGCAACATTATATTCGGATCTTAATATTTTATTTACATCGTCGGGTAAAACCCAAGCAACTTTAGTACAATCTAATGCTGGTGTATATTCAACTTCAGGTTACACTTGCTCATCAGGTTATATTTATAATTCTTGTGATAATACCTGTGTTAAATATAATTTTTGCGATATTTGCCCCGAACCACCAATTATATGTCCTTATGAATCTTATTGTATTTCAACAGGTGACATTGCTTATGATGATACATATATTAGTGGTGGTACATGGAATGAACAACTTTTTTGGCTTGGTCAAACAAATGGTTTAGTTATTTATTTTTCATCAGATAGCAATCGTTGGTGTTTGTCAGACTCATTAGATGGTGATTGTTATTTATTTGGTCCATCACCTTGTAATACTGATTGTCCTGATTTATGTGATGATTTTTTCACTAATGGATCTTGTCCTACTCCAACTCCAACACCAACACAATATTGTCAACCAATATCTTTTGAAGCTGCGTTTGATTGTGAGTTACCTTTAACCCCGACGGCAACCGTAACTGGAACTCCAACACCTACACCAACCCAAACACCTACCGCAACTGAAATTTGTGGTGGTAAAGGAATATCGGTAACTGCAAATGTATTAACACCGACACCTACCGCAACAAGTGGTAAAATGATTGCAACTCCAACCCCATCACCACAATATAATTGTAATTTTGATGGGTCAGTCGTGTTTAACACGTTTGACGATTATATTATATGTAATGGTAGTAAACGTTTTAAAGAATGTAATACAGGGTTCTTATATTACACAACAGATGTTGTTTTAGATCCTTTAGGTAATACACCAGATAAAGGATATGTATATGAATCATTTATTAATGGTATATCTACTTGTGTTGTGTATGATGGATTTGTAAGTGATATTGGTGGTGTTAGTACTATAGTTTTAACAAATATTTTAGGTCCTGAATCTGAAGGGTATTGTTCACAATGTTTAATTGTAAACACTCAAACACCAACACCAACACCAACAGGTACGCCAACACCAACACCTACATTAACACGTCCTGCTTGTATACAATACTTAATAAATAACACTTTTATTCAACCTTTAACATATACATATACCGACTGTGGCACAGGTTTACCAATAATACAAACTATTAATTCTCAAAAGTATAATAAAACGTGTTCAAGTTCCGTACCAACATCAACATCAAGTTTTGTTATAATCACTGTAGTAGTTGGTGGGTATTGTGCAACTAATTAAAATTTATAAATAAAAAAAAATATCGTCCGAAAAGACGATATTCTAAATTATCGGTAAATTAAACGATATTAATTCCAAATTTCTTTACTTCTCATATAACCTAACACACAAGCATAAGCATCTGTTTGGTCAAAGTTTTCTTTCTTCAAAGTATTGTTTCTTGTATATTGCCATTGGATCTGAGGTTCTTTTTTTGCAACCAACTCCCATATGATCATTTTCTTATCAATGTCCTTAGGAAGTCCTCCAAATAAAACGTGTTTCTTTTTATCATTTTCTTGAACTAATTCGGGGAATGCAAATTTTCTTGAGTTATAAGTTGATATAAATTCAGGAACAATACCTAACACATCATAAATTGTTTTACATATTAACGTATTAAATCTTAATAAAGTTTGGATTGTATAAACATTATTAGAGTTTAATAATGGTTCTTCAATAATAACACTTACAATCCCTAATTTTTTATAATCCTCTAATTTAGTTTTGAATACTTCAGATTTTAATATTAATTCTAACATCTTATTTTCCTCAGTATCTTTATTTTTAGGTCTTGGAGATACGTGAGTTAATTCTAATAAATCTTGTGTTTTAATATCAAAGAGTGCCCACCCTATTGTTTTAGTTGAGATGTCTAATCCCAATACTTTAGGTGAATTTTTCATTGGTGTCCTCATAAAAGATTGTTTTATTATAATATAATAGTAAGATGTTAAAACTAAAGTTTTTTACAAATCTAACTTAACCACAAACTGTTGTATACCTTGTCTTAATACCGGTGATTGCATCTTAGAAACAACCATAACATCTTTATTACTATCAAGTAACGCAATCTCAGTGACATAAGAATTAGATCCTTTTTTCCATGTAGGATTTGTTGTGGTTTGGAATTCAGCGAAACTTAAATTTACTTTATACCTCATCTCATAAATTGTTGCCTGTATATCACTTTCAAAAGACCCATAGAAATAGTACTCATCACCAAAATTAAGATTAGGTGTGGTAGTACCAAGTGGTGTTAATGGAATAAAATTATTAAGATTATAATATGGTGAATTATTATAAAGATCAGGTGTAATAACAAATGTTGTTCCAGTTAAACCATCTTCAGTTATATACCCATTTATTGTTGTTGCCGATAACGAACTAGTGTAGTCAATAACTTTCCATTTAGATGGATCAGGTCTTTGTCCTGTTACCACTTTTTGTGCAATTACTTGGAAGTTAGTCGCAAAGAATCCATTAGGTGTATCACAAGTAGTTGGACAATGTGTTGTCGTAGTAGTCGTTAATGGTAAATAAGTTGTAGTAGTTGTTAATGGAGAATAAGTTGTTGTAGTTGTAACAGGATTATATCCAGGTTGTGTTAAACATTTAAACTCAGCACCAAATCTAACTGCTACATTTTTAGATGTGTCAGGATTACAATCATTATTATTACCCATTATTTTAGAATAATAATTAGAATGTAATGAATTAGTAAAATTATAAGGATTACTTAATCTATAAGTAACAAACATAGTTTCACTACTACCTGTTAAAATACCTTCAGTTGTTGAGGTAGTTAAACCACAAGTATTAGGAGTTATTAAAGACACCTGTGGTGCCGGTAATGTCCAGTTTCTATTTGACTTGTATGATAACGCCGCAATAATTTCCTCATCATCAATAATAATTAATTTACTATCAGGGAATACTTTACCAACTCTACTTGGTAATCCATCCGCATTTGCATTAGTGTCCCACAAGTGATAATAACGAATACCAGGTTGATTCATATCAGTATTCTTAGTTGACTTAATATATTGAACTTGGAATAAACCTTTTTCTTCAAATCCCGGAGGATCAACCCAAAATGTTTGACCATAACAACACTCAGGATTTTTATGCCACATTAATGTAGGCATATGTAATTTAAAGTTTCTTGCTTGTCCTGTTGTATCTTCAGGGTTTGAGTTATTATAAGGTTCTAACGCAAATTTCTCACCATAGAAGAAATCTATAGTTTGATTTGTATAATGTATAATTGCAATTGCCTTCTGTTCCTCAGGTTTAACCTGAACAATTTCATCAAATGAGTTATAATAATACACATAACTTGTATCAGTTTGTCCTGATGTAGAATTGTATCCAAAATATTCTTTACTACCAATATAATCAATAGAACCAAAATAAGTATAATCTTCATATTCAGTAGATCTTAACCCCGCAGGACTTTCCGTCCAAGGAATATTCATATTCCATACTTTCACATCAAACTGATCAATATCACAAATTGACTCAAAATTAATAACATCATCTGACCAATGTGGACGAGGTGTGATACTATCGTATATTGTTGTCATATTTGGTGGATATACCAATACTCTACCAAAACAATATGTACTTAACCCAATATAATTAGGTGTTGGTCTATCCAAAGTCACATTATTCTCACATATATCAATAATCCGATATGTTAATATTGGAAAACATGAATGAACAGGTTTAACACATGAAGGGTCAGGTGGTATAGGACAAACGGGTTTATTTGATGGTGTCAAACAAGGTGTTGCCGATGGAGTTGGTGTTGGTGTTGGTGACGCACACGGGTCAAGATTAGTATTTGACGCAGTGGGAGTATTAGTTAATGTTGGTGTAGTACCTATTGTTGCCGTTGGTGTCGGTGTCGGTAAATTAACACAAGAACAATCGTATTTTGCTAAACCATCATAATATATTGTAATAAAATCTCCAACACCAGGTTTACTGGTATTTGTTGGGTCGCATATATCTTGAATAATTGTTATTTGATTTGAACCATCTAATGTTGACATATCAACAATATAATTGGATGTGACAACATATTTTGATCCTGTAAATGCACTATAATTAATTGTTGATGCAGTTGTATTACCTGTAAAAAATCCTCTTAGTGGGGCTCTATTATAAACAGGTTCAATAACAGAATCCATAAATGGTATACCATAAGTATTACTATTATTGTCATCAACATAATATGGGTATTTAATATTTTGTTTGTTTGATTCAGGAGATCCAGCATTATTTTGACTATTAAAACTTGGTTCTAAAACAACACTATTTGATTGATTATAAGTGTTTGGTAATTCATTATATGACACTTCACTATCTCCAATTTGGAAATAAGATATGTTAAAATTACCTTGTGATAATTTTAACCTTCCGGTATCAGTAATCCTAGTGTTAACTAACCCTGATGTATTTTTTAATATATAACTCATTTAATCAATAAATAGTTTATTAGTTAATTTTTATTTATTATATGATGGATTTTTAACTATAAGATTACAACATTCACATTTATTCAACTTAGCATTATTAATTAATATTTTACTTTGACCACTAACATTATAACAATTAACTAAAGGTGTTATTGGGTTTATAGTATTTGTAAAAGTACCACTTATTGTAGTTGACGAATTAAATGTTATTGTATTCCAATTAGTTACATTAATCTTTGTGTAAATTGATCCTGAATCACAAGGATTAAACGTTGTACTTGTAGTTAAGATAGGTGATGGTGTTGTTATTGGAGTCCCATTAACAATAACCGTAACTAAATTATTATATGTTGCCACAGTTGGTGAAGGAGCTAATTTAAATGTACTATTATGTGTTAAATTAAAAGTAATAAACGTACCACTAGGTAATGTAGGTGTTACTAGAATATTAAAAGAATTAGGACCAGTTAAAAGTAATTGAATTTGATAAGTGTTAATAACAGATGCTGATGTTAATGTAACACTTTGTGTTGTGGTTATATTATTTGAATCTTTAGCCATAACACTATAAATACCACTACCTAAATTACTAAATACCGGACTTGATTGATACGTAGTTCCTCCATTAATTGAATATTGGTATGCCGGTGTTCCACCATTTGCAGTTATAATAATACTACCATTATTAACACAAGTTGGTGCTTGTTTACTTATTGACATATTAATCATAGGATTACTCACACAAACCCCTTCCAATACAGTAATTACATATGACGCAGAATAACTTCCACCTAAGAATTGCCATCCTGTTAATGGAGGTGTGGATGTATTTGAATTATAAATAATACCATTACTCCATCCATCAACTAACCATTGATTTGTTGTTCCTGTACTCCAATATATATCATATAAATTATCATCAGATTTCCAAGTAGGTTGTCCATTTAAATACCCATTAAATAAAAATTGATGTGTCTCCGAGTTAGGTCCATGTGTATTTGTAAAATACATACATAAACCACTATAAACAGGTAAAGTAGTTGTTGAAGTGGAAGTTGTGGTTGTGGTTGTTTCCGCAGTTAAACTACATATTGTATTTGCAGTAAAATCACCATAAAAATCAACTATGGTTGCGTGATAATTACCAACACCAATATTAGACTTTGTTGGTCCAGATCCACCTTCTTCCCAAGTAATATTATATGGTGGAGTACCACCACTAACCAAAACACTAACTGATCCATCGTAAGATTGTGGTGTACTTGGATTAATACTATTACATATAGCCGTCATTGGAAATAACGTTATTATTGCACATTCATTTACAGGTTTTACTATTATCGGTTGAGTTCCCATTACTAATAAATAATCAGTTATTTATTTTTTTCTAAAAATGACTCCATTACTTCAATATATTTAATTGTGGAACTATTTTTATCCACATAATTGAAGTAACTACTATCATTCCTTAAATCCTCAATTGGATTCCTGTTTATGAAATCTCCCTTATAAAATTTTGTAGTTTTTAATTGGTCAGTCACACCTGCCATATGTAATATTGGTTTTTCATTATAAATATTAATATCGTCAGTTGCCCAAGAAAAATCAAATTCATTTGTGATTTTTGTCTTATATCCCGAATTCCACATATTCCATAATAATGACCACATTTCTGCAGTCCAAAATTGTATTTGACCAGGGTTGATTGGAAATCTTTTTTGATAATCTAACATTTGGTTATATAATGGTGTACAATCATCATAAATCTTAGCCCATAATAGTGGATCCGTATTTTTGATTAGGTATTGACCTCCACCTGAATTTTCTTGATTTTGTTTAATTAGATCAACATCAATTCCAATTATGTCAGCCATTTCTTGAAATAATTGTTCTTTGTTTGATGATGGGTGTTGTTTCTCATATCTATCACAACAATCTTTAATGTAGTTGTAACCAATATACCCTATGGTGTCAGATAAATAAGAAATATTATCATTTAATAATTTATCAAAATCAGGTAATCTATTGAATATAATATCAGAATCATGAAGAAAAAACAATTTACTATTTTCAGGATACTCCTTTAACCATTGGTAAATTAAATATGGTTTAATACTTGGTATATAAGATTTATTATCTCTGTCGTCATCGTAGAAATGAACATTGTAACCATAATCACATAATTCTAATGCTCCTTTTGATGGTTGTTGTTTTTTTTGTAATCCAAAAATTACATGGATCTGACAAGGTTTAATTCCTTTATCAATAAAATTATGAGTATATAATTTTACTTGCCAATGAAAATAAGGTACGTCAGGTTGTGCGGTTACAAAAAGAATATTTTCCATATATTAAAAGATATTATATAATAAATAAAAGTGAATTTTATATCAAAAAGGTTTTGATAATGAAATTACGACATTACAAATATTTAATTATATTTTTAACATGGACCAACAAAAGCAAAAACTCCACCAGATTGTGATCCATAGTCAATACCATCCGAATAATATCCGTCAGGTGCTAATGTAGTACAAGAGTTATCTGTATAGATTGCGAACGCACCATTCAAATCACAACTAGTAGCCTTACAAGGGGTACTTATATAGTATGTTGATTGTACCGCCCCACAAGCCACAACACTGTCAGATAAATCGTAACCCAATTGAATTTGACAACAACTAGTTAATAGGGGTATATTACAAATTACTTGAGGTGAAACTGGAGTAACATTTGTGGAAGCAGAAAAAGGATTATAACATACAGTCTCCGGAGAACCACCAGTTGTTCCAATTATTTTTGAGTAAGGATAACAACATGGGTAATAGTCGTAATTAGTATACTTTGGTATAGTCCCTTCAATACAATCAGCAAATGTTGCTGGTGTTGGAGTTGGTGTTACCGTTTGTGTTAATGTAGGCGTAGGTGTAGACGTTGGTGATAATGTAGGCGTAGGTGTTTGTGTTAATGTAGGTGTAGGAGTCTCAGTTGGTGCTAATGTTTGCGTAACTGTTTGTGTTAATGTAGGTGTAGGAGTCTCAGTTGGCGCTAATGTTTGTGTTAACGTTTGTGTTAATGTAGGTGTAGGAGTCTCAGTTGGCGCTAATGTTTGTGTTAATGTCTGAGTATTAGTTGGAGTTGGAGTTAAAGTTCTTGTAACTGTTTGCGTTAATGTTTGTGTTAATGTAGGTGTAGGAGTCTCAGTTGGTGCTAATGTTTGTGTTAACGTTTGTGTTAATGTAGGTGTTGGAGTTGCAGTTGGTGCTAATGTTTGCGTTAACGTTTGTGTTAATGTAGGTGTTGGAGTTGCAGTTGGTGCTAATGTTTGTGTTAACGTTTGTGTTAATGTAGGTGTTGGAGTTGCAGTTGGTGCTAATGTTTGTGTTAATGTAGGTGTAGGTGTTGGAGTTGCAGTTGGATCTAATGTTTGAGTTACCGTTTGCGTTAACGTAGGTGTAGTCGTTGGTACTACCGTTTGTGTTAATGTTTGCGTAGGTGTAGACGTAGGTGATAACCCTGGTGTTGATGTTAAAGTTTGTGTTGGAGTTACCGTTTGTGTTAAAGTTTGCGTTAATGTTTGCGTAGGTGTTAAAGTTTGTGTTGGCGTTACTGTTTGTGTTAAAGTTTGTGTTGGTGTTGGTGTTGGTGTTACAATACATTGATAACAAGAAATGTTATATTCCAATTTCAAATTGATCACAATATTTGCATCAGATAAATAATAAATAGTTTGAGGTTGACATTCATCAATTTCAACACATTTATTATAAATTTTTATTTCATTAGTCGCATAATCTATTTCAACTTTACTGATACCATCATAACTTTCTAAAATTCCAATAAGAGTTTGACCCCAAGTATAATCAGATGGATAATCCGTTAATCCTGATGAAACATAAAAGGACTCTTGAGTATTTACACCATCAACGGTAATATCCGCGATAAAATCAGCACTAATAATAACACATCCAGTATCATCATATGTTAAATCTGCAAAACCTTCGGATAACATTTGTTGCATACCTCGTTTACCAAGTATTCCCGTATTTTGGAAATTATCATTACATATGTTATATGTTTGATAACTTAATTTTTTATTAGTTCCTGTTAAAGTAACCGTTTTTACATATGTACATCCACTTGAATCTGTTAACTCCAAACTATATGTACCACCACTTAATGATGTAACGGTTGATCCTGTTTGACCATTAACGTTTGGACTCCAATCATATGTAAATGTTGGTGTTCCGTTATATATAATAGTATCAATTTGACCATTATTACCACTTGTTGGTTGAGTTACAATTAAATCAAATAATACCCCATTAGAATTATTAATATAAATATTTAAAGTTTGTGAACAACCCGTACTATCAGTTACTGTACCTACATAATTACCAGGTGCTAAATTATTAAAAGTAGTTGTTAATGAAGGCGGAAATCCTGTAATCTGATAACTATAAGGTAATGTTCCACCCGTACTTGCCAATAATTGTATTGATCCATTATTTAATCCACAAGTAGTATTTTGTGTGATTGCGGAAATTGTGAATTTTTCGGTATTACGAATTGTAATTGTATTTTCATATGTACATACACCATCAGTTATTACCAAATTATAATCACCTGAAGATAATGTATCAAAATTTTGTACTATATCTTGAGTAGGCCCAACTTGATCTCCTTCATTTAATGAGTTAGTTAAAATATATGTATAAAATCCTGATCCAATTAAAGTAATATTTACCGATCCTGTATTATCATTACAAGTTGAATTTACGGTATTAATACTTGATACTTGAAAACTATTAGAAGTATTGATAGACGTTGTTCCAGATACTTTACATACTCCGGCATCTATTATGTTAAAATTGTATGTTCCCGAAAATAAACCTGTAAAAGTATATTCATTATTAAATATTATCGCACTATCACCATTAGAACATCCAATATAATATGGTGCGGTTCCACCTGTTACAATTATATTTATTTCACCATTATTTACAAAACAATCAGGTGGATATGTCATAAAACCACCAATACCCAATGGTTCCACACCAGTAATTGTGATTATTTTACTTGCAACACAACCATCATTATTTGTAACTTCTACATTATATAAACCTGCAGTTAAACCTGTTACCGTTGTTCCAGTTTGCCCATTAACACTCGTTAACCAATTAACCGTATATAAACTTGGATCAGATAAACCTGTTAAAAATATTTTACCACTGCCATCACTACTTATACAACTTCCATCATTTACAACATAATAACCATAATCAAATGGTATTGATTCATTAATTATACAGGATTGACTTATACCTGTACAACCACCCCCATCATTAGCAACAACATAATAAGTTCCACCAGAAACAGGAGGAAAAACATATTCATTACTTATTGAAGTTCCACTTGAAATAAAATTATCACCAATATCATATAAAGCAAAAGTCGCCCCTGCTCCACCACCATAATAATATTCTGTTGTTGCGGTTATACCTCCGTTATCAAAACCACAAGTAGTATCTGTCGTATTAATTGAAACACAGGTACCTGAAGATATATAAAAATTTACAACCTCATAATTACTATATGTTGAGTCGTATACTTGTAAAAAATAACTACCCGGACTTAAACCTGAATAATAATAAACATTATTAGATATTGTTAATGCCGATGTTGGTAAATTAACATCGGGAGTAGGAGTTTCAGTCACTAACCAATTGGGACTATCTCCAGTCACAGTAAAAGTTACAACACCTAACCCTTCATTTGTACAATCCCCCGTTAAATTAAATTGACTTATAAGTATAGCACCCATTATTGATTACATATTATATCAAAATTTATTCCCACATTTAATTCAAAATTATTTTGGTTATTAAGTGAAATACAATTATTATTAATAATTGTCACAACATTTGTCGTTTCATTAATACTAAATGTTAAACCTTCATTAATCATTTGTGGTAATGAGTCATAAAGGGCGTTTAACCAATTCACTTGGGTTGGGAAACTTGTTCCACTAACAGAATAACCATACCCATCAAAGAATTTATAATCTATAATTTGATTTCCATTTAATCTAACATCAACATACCATTCAGATGTTAATGTGTTAACCAAACAATCATTATTTAAATCATAACCATTATCATTTAAATATGTAGTCAAAACATCACCTAAAACAACCCCAAATGAATTAACGTTAGGATTAGACCCCCAAGGATAAATAGGACACTCAACAGATTGTATTGGACAATCATAAGGTAATAACTGACCAATTGCATAACAAGGATCACACGGTACTGGTACAAGTTGACAACCCATTTGTCTTCTCCACACAAACTTTTGTCTATGGAAAATTGAGTTTTCTAATTTGGTACCTGTATTCCATATTGTGGTTGCGGGAACCATTTGTTCAATTAATTTTATCCAATAAGTACCCAAACCATTAACATAATCAATCATTGTTTGATATGTAAAATTATCGTTAGGGACATTAATTGCCTGACCTGATTCTAAGTATTTCCAATAGATAGATTGAAGGGTTGGGTACCCACCTGTCTTACCATCGGTAATAAATTGTCTATTTCTAACATTAATTGTATTATGCCAAAAAGTTTGTGCAAATTCAAAAAATGTTTTTTCTTTTGGTTTTGGGTTGATTACCGTCCAATCAATTCCACCCCTTTGTGGGTATGGAGTATTTGGTGTTGGATTACAACGTGTTGGTTCAACATAGTTTAACCCTTGATTAGGTATTGGGTAGTTATATTGCCTTGACATAGTCCACACATCATAAACCAAACCTTGAGCCGGATTCATAAATATGTCAACATTCTTAACATTTATAACTAATTTATCACTATTAACAGGATAATATGCGTTGAAGTTACCATCAAAATTAGTTCTTAAACCAGTTTGAGTATCTGTCCAACTTTTCTTATTATCAACTATTCTACGTAATTTATAACCCAAATTCATATAAGGAAAAGTTCTATATCTTTGTAGATATTCTTCACCATAGTTAAATGGTAATAATGTTGTTTGGTAATTAGGGTTAGCACCTGTAAATACACTATTCGTAGTATCTACTTGTTCCGGCATCCTATGTTGTGGTGTGGATTCAAACCAACCACCTCCAATTTGGAAGTAGTAAGAATCACTTGTTGTTGGCATCATTGGGTAACCAAAATCATCTATTGGATAATCTTCAGGGTAAACATTTACATCACTTATAATACTTGTTGTTGTAAATCCTGTAAATTGTTGTCCATGGATTGAGTATATATCCGTTGTATCTAAAACAGGTAATTGTTGAGTATATGTTCCCCCTGATAATTGAGCGTATTGACCATTAAACTCCTCAATATTTATTTTTTGATCCGCAATGTAGATATATTCATTAAATTCAATTAAAGCTTCTGGAGCTCCAATTAATCTTAATAATATTTCAATAGATTTTCTTGTACCTTTAGATTTAAAAAGGTATGCCGAATTTAAAATTAAGTTTCTATAATATTGGTAGTTAAGTTCCTCAGGTGTCATACCAACCGACAAACCACTAAAATTATTACTTCCAGGGCTAAATACAGAATCCAATAATTGATCATTTGTAATTGGTGATATATTTGGATCCCAACCTAATGTCATAGCTAAATTCTTTAACAACTGAGATGGTATATCATTTTTAATATTGTAATTAACATTATTCATGTTTGATAATGCCGAAATGAACTTTTTAGTTTCATCAAAACTTCTACCATATATCTGTAATACCTTCTCTATTTTTTGATCAGGAGTATCAAATTCTTTAATAGCACCTGTTGTTAAAAAACGGGATATTAAATTAGTACGATATAAATCTAAATTAGCGGCAAATTCATTTAAAGTAGTAAGATAGTTATCAAACGCTAATGATGATATATCTAAATTCCATTGACCATTTTTAGGAAATGTGATTGCTTGGGTTGTTAAATAAATTGTTCCATCTTCATTTTCTTTTGGAACTGTAAATGTTGATGTATATATCGGAGTAATAGACCTGTTTAACAAAAATTGTTCAACCTCATCCATCGCTTCATTGAATGTTTTATTGACGTATATATCATTAGGTCTAATAACTAACGAATCATAAGATATGGAATTACCTGAGAATGGGTTACCTTTAACAACAAAACTTAATGTAGTGGATGTATTATTAGAAGGACTAAAGAATATAAAAGGATATTCACTACCATTTATAAACAATGAATATTTTGGGTAATTTACCGTAAAATTCCTTAAAGATGAAACTTCAATTTCAAGTAGTTCAAAATTTCTATTGGCATTTGAACTATAATCAATATCAAATGGGTTTCTTAAAGAACTTATATAGACATCAAATGTTGTTTCATCCTCAACCGCATCATATAGAATGTTTGTAGCAGTTTCACTTGTAGTATAATTTGGTAAAACTGATGTAATTTCTAATGCTCCAGGAAAGAAATTAATAATATGTAAAATAGAAGTAGATATTCTTTTAACTAAAGAACCATATAATGTAAAGTTAGTAACTTGAGATAAATCAAAATTAGGATAAACTTTAAAGTTATTCGCTTGTATTACTCTTGATTCGGTAACACTTTCAATATTTAACGTATCTAAAGATATAGGTTCTGAAAATGCCCCTATTGAAAAGTTTCTATTTTGTTTTTCGGTAATTGATGTGGTAAATTCAAAATTCGCTTGCGTAAAACCACCACCATCAACAAGTTGTAAACCAACTAAGTTGTCAGAAAATGTCCCTTGACCGCTTGGGGACTGTGGTGGACAAGTATATTTTTTTACCGCCATTTTTATACTATGTTGTTAAAACTTTTACTAAAATCAATATTGTTATTTCTATCTTGTCTAACCTCATATAATAATTCATTAAATTGATCACGTACTTCAAATAAGTTGTATTGTTTGTAAATGTTATTAGCACTATCGTAGATTGTGTAAATACCATCATCAATAGATTTGGTTTGATTACCATAAAGGGCAATTGCCAATGTTGATATATCGTGTTCTACGATTTCAACTTCTGTAGTTATAGGATTAAAAAATGTATTAGTTATAATAATATTCTGATCAGGTTGACCAATAAATGGTGTTGCACTTGGTTTATTAGTTGGAGAAGATGATGGTGAAAGTGTGCAGAAAAGTAAGTTTGATGTACTTTCCACATATCTATATCTAATAGCCTTTTGTGATGTATTTGTTAAATTTTGCACAACAGGTTCACAATAAAATGATGAGGTTATAATTCTAAAGAAATTAGGAATTTTAGTTCCGTCAGAATTTAAGTATTCAACCCTAAAACCAATTAAACCTTGATTAACAAATTTATTTCTATATTGTGATGGAACATTATTTAAGTCAACCACAATACCTTTAACATTAGGTAATGAAGATAGAACACCACAATCTGTTATTTTAGTTCTAATTTCTGCCGGTCTAATATACAATGTATATATACCCAATTTATTAAATTGATCGGCTGGTAATTTTAAGTTATATAAACCACCTAAAATTTCAACACCTGAATTACCACCAGTTGTTGCATTGTGAAAATATGGTCTTAAAATAGATTTTGCATCTAATTTAGTTAAAACAAAGTTATCTGTTTCATCCCTTGATGGAGTATAATTCAAGATGATCTCTACGTCATCAGGACTAACGTCCGCACTTCTTATTGTTCCGTAATTACCTGTAGCCACAAGAATTTAATTTATATTTAGTTTATTTTTCCTTACCTAATAAATACTTAACTAAGGTCTTTTTTGACATTAAAAAATCCATACCCATATTTTTCTAAGTCCCCAACATTATCAACCTCACCCATCCTTTCAATATATTCTAAGGCAGAGTTTTTACCTCTTTCAATAAAAACATTAGTTTGAACCTCAGGTTGATCAATAACATTTATTAATGCTTCGTTTTTAGTTAAACCAGTCATTATTAAATCATTTTGAGTAAATCCCGATGAATACACCATAAAAAGTGTAAAATCTTCGTAATCAAAATAATCAATTTGATTTATTGTATATGCGGTATATAATCCATTTGGATCAGGACCCCATACAGTACCAACACTACCTGTAGTTCCCGTTACCTGAACCCCTACCTTAAATTTACCACCATAAAGATTACCCTTTGGTCCATATTGTGCTAAATCATTTATTGTTGATTCCGTATATCCCGTTATTAAGAATGGTATGGTTGTATAATTGTAACTGAAGAAATCATTTATATCTGTATTTGAATCCCCACTAAAAATGTAATCATAATTGAATGATGTTCCTGTCCAATTACCGCCAGCCGGTGTAAATGTTGCAGTACCATTAGGGTTTGATATTATAACATCATCAAATGGTGTAGTAATTGTTTTAGTTATTTTTGAAATACCCCATGGTGATGTTGCGGTCATAGTTATATGATACTCACTATTTGAGGTTGGGTAATTATGTGAAATTGGTGAAGTATTTGTGAGTGTTACTTTTGGTGATCCGTCACCCCAATCAACAACATATGTCACTAACGATAAGAATTTTATAAATTCGGTGTCCGAAGTATTATAAAAAGAATACGTATAAGGACTACCCGTGGTTCCCGAAAATAAAAAGTTATTAATTACATCTTTTTGTAAAACCGCACCATCAAAAACCGAATAATACCCCATATCAACTGCGGTTTCAGTAAATAATAATGATATAGTTAATCCCGTTAAAAGTGAATCACCGTTTGTACCACCCGACAACACATAAGTCATACCGGTATAAACTCCAATATTATCAAGACCAGTTACACTTGTTTCCCCCGTTAATATAGGACAACAAGGATCAGTCATGTCATACATATCGGTATCACCTGTGTACTGAACCAATCTAAGATCTCCGTAAATGTTTTCGGGAGATATTTTAAAGTAATATTTTTGTTCTTCCATTATGGGTTTACGTATTCATACCATTTTATTGGTGTCAATGCCTCACCAACTCTTAATGTTGTTGAGGTAGATGACACTTCATATGTCTTGTTATTATAATCTAAGTTTACTTTGTAATAAAAATAGTCTTGGGGTAAAAAATTAAACTTATTTGGGGTTATTAATGGTTGTGGTGTATTAGTCATTACAACATACACACCTAATTTTGCATCAAAAAATTTAGAGGACATATAAAATTGATTTATATCATAGAAATTTCTTTCCCTTAACCAATAAATGAAAAACCCTTCTTTATCTCCAATATAATCCAATTTGAATTTAGGTTTTCTAATATCTACATTTGGAAATAACACATTTAAATTCACACTCATAAATTCACCTTGTTGTACAGGTAATATTATTGTGAAATAAATTTGTTGGGTTTTTTCATCAGTAGTATCATAAAAATCCAACTTAAAGAATGATTTAGTAAAAGGTTTAGTATAGTAGTATACCTCATCGTTTGTAAAACCTTCATTTATATAAGATATACCCCAATTTGTTTGATTAATTGTATTTGCGGTTATTGGTGATACATTATCATAAAAATAAAATTCATAATTAATATCCGTTTCTTCATTCCTATTGGAATTATGTGAAAAACGACTAACCTCAAAGTCATTTGGTGATCCAATAATTTCCTTAACGATATCTTTTTGGTATTCCGAAATACTATCGTCATGACCAGCAAAATCCCATTTCATTTCAATGGGAATATCCACATAATTATCTGTGGTTGGTCTTATTATTTTAATTTTATTCACACTCATCAACTATAGGTTCTGCAATAACGTTTATGTTTTGTACTCCTATTCCTTCTGGTGTTAATCTAAAAATAGTATTAACATATGGGTAATGTTTACCATTCATAAATGGATAGTTAACACCAACACCATTAGTATCTATATAACCATAAGTATATAGATCTCTCCATCTGAAACTATTTGATAAATTAGAATAAAATGCATAGTCAGGAATATCTAATATTAAATTAGAGTCGGCTTCTTCAATATATTCAGAATATTCTCTTATAACAATTGGACTATGGGGGTAATAATAATACCCAAATTCATTAGATGGTTGAGCATCAGTTTCAACATTAAATTTTAAATCATTAAAAATTATCTTATTATTATACTTTGAAATTACTCTCTCCGTTTGTTCGTAATCATTCCATTCACAAAAATCCCCATCAATAGTGTCTCCAGTCACTAAATCTTCATTATAGTAAAACGGGCCAACAGGTGGTAATGTATTTGAATTATATTGACCTTCTGTTATGTTTGTATTTGAAAGAAAATTACTTTGATCCCACCAAGAATTTGGTAAACCATTATCTAATGGTTGATTAAATTCCCACCCTTGTTTCATACCTTTAGTCCATCCAAAATAACCTTTCCATATTGTAGTAAAATACAATTCAGATATGGGTCTATTTTGATTATCACGTAATGGATTAATATCAATATCACAATTAAACGATAAAGTATATGATTGATTACCTTCTTTAACTGAAGTCCTATTTGTATTATTTGGTGTTATAACATCTTTTTCAAATTTTGATTTTGATTCAAATATATTTTGTTCAAATCCCGCCTTTATTAATAAAGCACATTCTGAGTTAGTTAAAATTTTATGTTTCCTAACATAATATTCTGACATTGTTTCCCCACTATTACTTTTATTAATTATACGTTTAAATGTACTTGAGACCCCATTTTGGAACGTTGTACCAGTAAAACCAACATTATAAATTTTAAAAATATATTCTTCACTACCAAACCCATCATCACCAAGTCCATTAACTTGGAAAATAGTTTCACCATTATAATTAAATGGTAATTCAACAAATTCTCCCGTTAGTAACCCATGTTTCATAGGACATTTAAACATAATATAATTACCATTGTCATCACTACCTGATATTATCACAAATGGTATACCATCTGACGCCATCCAAAACCAAGATGCGGTAGTTTCACTATCAATCGCAGATAATTGTTTTGTATAATCATTACCATACGCATAACTCATATAATGAGTCCAATTATAAGTTGAGGCACTTTTATTTATAAATGTTACGTGGTTATTTGGTGGTTGAGTATATCCTACCACATTATTATCAACTCTAATAAAATCAAATTCAGAATATTGGGGGTAACCTTCCCAAGGGGTATTAGGATTTGTGGCGTAAGATATTGCGTTATTAATTGCATTTGTATAATACAAATTATTTCTAAATGGTACATAAGTTGTTGACCCAGTGTATTCATTTTTAAATATAAATGAGTATTTGGTAACAGGTCTAAAAATTGTTGATGATTGTCTTTCATCATCAAAAACCTGTTGTAAACTTAAATCAACGTTTCTATCAAATTCAACAATTTCTTTTTCAGTTTGCTCCAATGGAAGATCAATAAAAAGATTGGTATCACTTGATCCTTTATATCTTAAACTACCTAATACAATATTTGTTGAGTTGTCTATCATTTTATCCTTCGTCTGTTACATATAATTTAATAAATTTATTAATAGCGGTTTTACCATTATTTAAACCAAAATAAAAATGGAATGGAGCCCCAACTAAAACTTTATTTACAACTTGTGGTGTTGGTAATGGATTACCATTAACATCAAAATTGGTAATCATACCTAATTTTGTGGTTGATGATTGAAAATATGGGTCAATATTAAAATCTAAGTTTTGATACCCTTTATGAAAGAAAGGTGAATACGTATACCAATTATTATTTTCAGACCCAAATATATTTGGTGATGTTTCTATCTTCCATTGATAATGAGGAACATCTTGTGTCTTTGGAAAACCATAGTAATCTTGTATTAATGGTGATTGACTATATGTTTCAACACCAGGAGTAAACCTTCTTCTATATTTATATTCATCAGTTGGGGTTTCAAAGAATATTCCAAATACAGGTCTTGGTGGTGATGAGTTATCATCACCAAAATATATAGAGTTTGGATTAGGGTAATTTTCAAAAATAAATGGGTTAATTTTCCATTCAGAGTTTATTGATAGAGCTTGAGCAAAATCACCATCTATTCTATCCGCCTTTCTATTACTATTAAAGAATTGAATAATACCCTTACCTTCGGTAGTACCCCCACCTACCGTTATAGGTAAGATTGACTGTCTAAATGTATCATTTAATAATCTAGATAAAAATCCAATTTGGATTATATCTGATGTATCTTGATAAGAAGTAGATTTAACTTGATCAACTATGTAACTATTAAAATTTGAACTATTACATATCTCAGTAATAAACTCATCTCTAGGCCCTAAATCTGCAATTGTTGTTGGAAATTGGATTTGTTTTTCATTATAACCTAATCCAGGATATCCAGTAACTATTGATGATGGCCAGTTTGGATTAACCAAAGGTTTATCTTTACCAATAAATTGTTGTGTACTTTGTTTCCATGGTGAACATCTATAATAGAAACCATTAGTTAATTCATTAAAAACAATAACATCATCACAAAAATTATATGTTGGTATAGTAGACAAGGCCGCATATGTTGTGGTTTTATTAAATGAGAACATATATAATGTTCCATTTATCCAATTGTTTTGGAATACTTGCGCAAATATACCACGACAAGCGGCAAAGGTAATTGTAAATCTTGTTTTCCATTCTAAAAATAATGCAACATCTTCACTATATTCAGTTAAATATTTTTTATTTAATAGACAATAACAACCACCTTTAACTCTACCTTCCGGAACAATACATTGATTTGGAGGTATAATAGACACATTATTACCAGATCCCTGATAACATTGTAATGACACCATAGTTTCACAATCAAAAGTTTGTGTAGGACTATCATATTGTTCTCCCGTTATCTCAACTGAAAGACCTGTACCTGCTTGACCTTCACTACCATCGGCAGTATAAAATGTAAAATTATTATTTTGGTGTGCCGCGAAACCTGTTCTTGATCCTGCACCATCTTCAGTTTTTGTGGATGTCGGTAGTCGGTCACTTCTCATAACCATTTTAGTCTTATCGTTAAAATTAACACCAGGTAATGTATATCTATAATATGCCGGTGAATATAACGCAGATAATTGGTTTGATGGTACATCACCTAGTTCACCCTTAGCTGGTTTTCCATTATCAGGAGTTTCTGCATTTACACTATTATTATTACAACTAGGGTAACCAGCGTTACTTTGTTTCCCTAAAAATGTACCACCTCCAATGTAGTTTGGTGTATAACTTGGTATCGTATAGAAACTTGATTGTAATATCGTTCTTGGAGTATTAGTTAAAAAAGAATCTCCAATAAATTTCCATCCACTAACTGGTTGGTAATCGGCAACACTAAGATCATCCGTAGATAAATAATAATAAGGATAGTTTGAAGTAAACGCAGTATAGTTAGGATTTGCTCCATTCGCAGGTCCTATATCAAAGTTATATGATGGGGAATAAAGATTGGTCGCTGAGTTTGTTGTGGTGTTATGACTTGATGGTTTTAATCCTGATGGTCGTATAGGAACATTTAAAAAATAATCTCCCTCAGGTGTTATAACATTACCATAAGATTTACCAAATATTCTTGATAAATCGTATTTTATTTTTTGTGTTGCGGTATGTACGTCAACCCCTCTATTAAGTATAATAATTTCAAAATCTGTATAGTTAGTCATTTGAGTTAAACACTCTCCAGCAGTATAATCTTTATAATTACCATTACAACAATAGTCAAAATGAATTATATGTTTTAAAAAACTAGTAGGAAAAGTACCTGAGTTAGTACCACACATTGTCAGAAATTCAGAAACGGTCATACCTGTTATCATCTGATAATACTCCACATCGGTAGGGTATTGAAGATTCCCAACTTCATCACCAGGAATTGATGACGGAATGTTTGAAATTGCAGGTTGGGTAATTATAAAAGGTTTTGTAATAGGTGCCGTACTAGTAATACTTGAAGGGTTCGCATAAGTAACGAATATTGGTGTTTGACCTGTTGTTGTTGTACCCGTAATTGAGTTATTACCTAATTCATTTAATGTAGCTCCCGTAATATTAACATTTCCATTGGATTTTGTTGGGTCATTAAAACTAATTGGTTTACCAACTTGCATTTGATCTTTAGTTCCCGGATTAGCTAAAAGAACTATTACTTGATCTTCAAAAAAAGTATTACCATTTAAAGATGGGTTAACAAAACTTTTTATTCTATTTGCACCACCATAAGAATCAAAATATTTATCTCTTGTGTTAAATTCATTTAATCTTTGCGGAAAAGTTGCACTTTTAGGGAAAGCCCAATTTCTTGGGTCTTTACCACTATTATCCCAAGCTGCAAATAGGAATGGTTGTGGTGCGTGATACAAAGCAAATTCATTACCAAAAACCATATCCACATTTACCGTTCCAGTTGAACTTAATATATCATAACCCGAAAAAATTCTATTATAGTCAGCAATACCTCTTCCGGCAACCTGAGGTGTAATATCTTGTTTCATTGCCGCAGTACTTAACGATGGTATTCCACAATTTAAACATCCGCTTGTTGCACTATCAAGACAATCTCCCCCCCAAAACGGACCATCATTTCTTTCCATTGCATCCTCAATAGGATTGTTTTGGGCATTAGGATGTTGAACCTCATATGCACTTGGCATATTAACCGGAGCCAAAAATCCTTTAGCTTGACCAAGTTCTTGTTGATTATTAGTTGATTGCTCTGAAGCAATTGCATCATTAACAGAATTTTGATCAATATCATCATCCAAAGTTGCAGGTCCGCAATCACAATCGCAACTTGAACATTCAGGATAAGACATCATAGGTAGACCTATTCTTGGGAAATTTTTTATCCTAGTAAGGTATTTTATTGTAAAAGCAATGAATGCAATCGCAAAAGCGATTCTAAATAAAAACGATATTGCCTTTGCCGCAATTCTTAAAATCAGACCTAAATTAATTACAGGACCACCTAAAGGCGAAAAAGCAAATAACTCAATTAACGAGTTAATCCAATCAATCATTTCCGATATTGCATCATAAAGGAAATATATCCCTAAAATGATTAATAACCACTTTAATACCGGCCACATCCATGCGATAAAGTGAGCAACAAATAACAATACTATTAATGGGTATGCCAAAATACTCATAAAGACATTAAAAACAAAAAATATAGCGTCAAAATTTTTAATAATGTCGTTAGATGGAAATGTATTTACCGTTGATTTACAAGCTCTATTATCAATTTCTTTAATACCTAAGTGTCTTCCTCTTCCAACCCCATTTTTGTATCTGTCAAGGAACATTGCCGTAGTATAAACTTTATTGTAGTTCATTTCATAAAATGTATCCTCACAATTAATTGCTGAAACTGGATCAACATAATCATCCCAATCTAAACTAAAAGTATATGATCTTAATAAATCAAAATAACCTTTAGGATAAAAAGTAAAATTAACTTCTTGTTGTTGTGTGTTATCTAATGGTTCTGAAACTACTAAAACAATATCACCAGCATTTACAGGTATTACACTTATATCACCATAATAAGGTTCAGGTCCACTACCATTATCAATATAGATAGTGAAAATTTTAGTGTTAACAGAATTATCAAAAGTTAACCCACCATCTAAGGCTACCGTTGTTGATCCTGTATATTGTGGTGGATTAACAGGAAATGTTGATGGCATTATAATTAAAAATGGTGTTTTGGAAGTAGGGTCAAGTGGGTCTGTAGTGTTAGTCCAACCATGTTCTTTAATATTTGGAACTAAAAAATTTGCTCTTTGAAAATCATTCTGTAACCCACCTTCATTACTCCATTTAAATTTAAATCTATATCTTCCCTTTGTTGGGATACCTTTTGTTGGGTCATTTGAAATTACTTGTTCTCCAAATTCATTTGTAATAATATAATCCAAATTCATCGGAACATTTGCCAAAAAAGATCCGTCACCATCTATAATTTTACCATCTTGTTCAAATTTATATTGTTCAAGAAGTGGAAAATTATTTTTATCAGGGTATATTGTTTGTCTAATAGCTAATATTTGTCCAGGCCCCGCAATTAATTCACATAAATTTCCTGTATTATTTTTTGGTTTACAAGTTGTTTTAAGTGAATCTTCATTAGTTGTAGAAATAATAGATCCAAGGAAAATAGCGGTAGGATTAATAGTTACGTTTGCTTCGGCAGTTAAATCAAAATCAACTCTTGTAATACCTATTTGACAAATGTCTTCTTGACCCCAAAGAGGTGATATATCAACGTTTCTATTTACTGTTTTTATCTGTGGTAATTCACTTAAATTTGTTGAAGATTTGAATGTTGATCCATTAACTTGTGTTTGAGTTGCTTGACCCGCATTAATTAAATCTTGTGGTGTTAATGAAAAACATCCAATATCCGATAAATCAACATCCATAAAAACGGTTTGAGTCCCAATTGGAACCCCAAAAATCATATAGTCACCACTATCGTTTGTTTTTACGGTATATTTGTAATATTTGTCATAAACTTCAATATATGTTTGGTCTGTTAAAACTTCTTCTCTATTTGGAAATGTCCCTGTTGCAGCATGAATACTATATGATGGATCATGAGGTAGTAAATTATATCTATACCCTAACTCATTATTATCTGATAATGTTTTATATGGATATAATTCAGATATTGTGGGATTTAATTCATCTTCACTAGATAATGGTATGAATATGGATACTTTTGCATTTGGTAACCCAAAACCACCATTTACAAGAACTCTACCAACTACAACCCCATAGTCAGAACACACCTTTGTATAAAGGTCTGATTGATTTATTTTTAAAGATAGGATCTCTAAAAAATCAAAATCTTGGTCTAATTTTACATTGATGTATTTGTCAACTCCTACTTGAGTCCTTATTCTATATGATTTTGGCATTAAAGTCTTTTTTGATAAATAGTTTATTTCCTATTTTCAAAAAATAGTTCTAATTAAAAAAAAATAAATTATTAGGAAAAATTAACCGTACTTAAATTAATGACCCTAACATTGATATCTTTGTTAGGAAATCTAATTTGGTAGATTTGAGTAGGTTCAGCAAAAATTGTATCAGCAATTAATTGAATTTGTTTAGTTGCCGGATCTGAATATTTTTGAGATGTTTGATTTGACGAGTATTGTCCCCCAACTTTATTAAAGAATTCCATATCAGAAATACTTATTATCCCATTTTCCGCTTGGATTAATCTTCTTAATTCAGATACCACAACATTTTGACCTAATTGTCTTGTTGTAGGACTAAAGTATGTTGAAATAATATCAATTATTTTAGACACAACCGCACCTTGGTTTTGACTAGCATCTAATACAACATCAACATTAACCGCCAAATCAATTGGGTTTGCACTTTCTATTGAAATGTAGTCGTTAATCATCCTATAATTTGATAGGTAGTTTGCAACATTACTTTTTAATGTATTAGAAACCGTGTCAGTTAAATTACCACTTGTATCATAAGATAACATTTTTATCTTTATCATATTATTCTCTTCAGTAATTGCAACTTTTGCAGGTGCTCCGAACTGAGATGGCATTGTTCTAATAATTGATTCGTAGTCATTTATTGTAACCGCTCTGTTTTGTGCTGAGAAGTTATAGGATACCATATTTCTTACTTCTTCAAGTGTTGGTGCGTTTGCCCCTCCAATCGCCGCAGTAACGTTATTACATTTCAATGTATTAATAACAGATCTGTTAATACTTTCCGATGGACCATTAACAAAGAATGAAACCGTACCAATTTGATTGATTACATTAACACCTAAATTAGTTGCTTGTCCACCACCAACTCTATATTGTATAAACAATGTTGTGTTTGACTTAAGAGCCGCACCTAAAGCTAAATTATTAGAATATTTATTTAAATCAAATCCTTTACCTGATCTTGCAAAATCTCTAAGTTGTTCTTCAGCAGAAACATTACCACCACCAAATGTCATTTTTAAATAACCTTCAGGTGTATACTCAGATGTAAATTTAGTGTTAGTTAAAATATACTTACCAACCTTAGTACCAGGTTGATCAGAAACCTTAGTTGGGTCTTCAATGAATACTCTGTCTTCAGCAAGTGCCTTAACTTCATACCATCTATCGTTTAACCCTAAAAAGTCCTGTGGATTTGGAATTGTATTAAATTGAGTCCCATCTTTTAAAAGGACACTTGTTATACCTAAAACATTTTTTTCAGGTAAGAATAATTCAAAGAATGGTTTTACATCGTTTGGTGTAATAACTCGTTTGAATACTTTTGTAAATCCGTTTACAACAACTTCCCTTTTTACAATGTTGTAATTTAATATTTTACCATTAGCATCAAAGTTAGGTATCTTTAATCTATTTAATGTTCCTTCAGAATTTATTGCTGAAGCAAAATCAATATCATAAACGGTTTCAAATGGTTGACCAGCACCACTTACTTGTGATCCTCTTCTTAGAATACCACAATATCTTAAATCTTCTCTATCACCAAATGCGGGAACCGTTATTGAGAAATCTACTAATGCCACCGAAGGTCTTTGACCCGGAATTTTTAACCCGTAAGTCTTAGCGATATTATAAACTGAAGATTTTTGTTGAGCATATTGTAATACCGTTTCTTGAATACTCCTATCAATATTAAATTGTAGGTTGTCCGTAACGGCAGCATTTAAATCTAACATTACTGAGAAAACCCCAGCATCGTTAAAGTTCTGTACTAAATCAGGATAATAAGTACGGGTAAAGTTAATTAACTCAGTTCTTATTCCTTGGAAATCTCTAGTCGTGTATGATATTTTTTTCTCAGCCATATACTATTAAATATTGATAATAACAAAATCACTACTTTCAAAGGCTTGATTTGTGACCTTATAGTCTATTTTAATTTTTGCGGTATGTTCTTTTTCACTTATACCTTGTACTTTAAATTCTCTTTCTCCGTCAGGATTAATAAAAGTACCCTTATCTTCTTCACCTAAAGAAGCGTCGGTTATTGAAATATTTGTTATCTGTACACCAGGCATATATTTTTCAACAGAATCCCTAATTTCGCCTTCAATTTCACTAAATGTAGGCCCATCAAGAGGTTCAAAAATATATTCATACAATCTTGTTCCAAAATCAGGAAGATAATATCTATATCCTTTTTTAGTTAATAATAAATGAATTAAATTACTTCTTACTTCCTCTTCAGTTGTATCAGAAACATCTAAATATTTACCAACGTAAGATTCCCTAAAAGGAAAATTTACCCCATATGTTATTCCATTTGCCATATCTTATAAATATAGTATCTATGTGTTTTGAATAAATACATATAAAATAAAAAATCACGACCTAAGCCGTGATTTCCCATTGTAATATAAGATTCATACTAAGATGAACATCCGAAACATTCAAACTCTGAACTATCAGGTTTTTGTGGTAAATCCATATTTGAAAAATCTACTTTAGGTGTTTCTACTTTTTTAATTGGTTCTCTTTTTGTCATATCCAATGCTAAGTGTTTCGCTCCTGTTGAAATTGCCTTTGTTCTAACGTAGTAACAAAGTGTTTTCAAACCTTTCTCCCAAGAGTGGAAGTGTGATGAGGTAATCTTAGACAATGTTGGGTTTGACATATAGATATTCATTGATTGTGATTGATCAATAAATGGTGCTCTGTCTGCCGCCATGTTGATAAGTTCTTTTTGTGAGATCTCCCAAATAGTTTTGTACTTAGGGATTAAATGCTCAATTCTTTTAACTTTCTTATTATAATGTTTGTCTTCAGGATCTAAGTAGTTATTGAAATTAATGTTTTGGATTGAACCCTCATTCATAATAATTTCATTTTTCAAATCTTCAGACCATATACCAATTTTCTCAAAGTCAGAAATTAAGTATTTATTCACAATCATAATTTCACCACCAACAACTCTTCTGTTAAACAATGCTGAGTGAGCCGGTTCAGTCATCTCAAATGATCCTGTAATTTTAGCGGAAGATGCAACAGGCATTTGTGCCGTGAATAATGAGTTACATACCCCATACTCTTTAACATCTTCTTTTAATTTATTCCAATCCCAATATCCTGACAAATCATTTTCATTCAAATCCCACATATCAAATTGGAAAATACCTTTAGACATAGGTGATCCCTTGAAGTGTTTGTATGGTTCGTGTTTACCATTTTTACATAACTCATTACTTTCGTATACCGCTCCGTAATAGATGGTTTCAAAAATTTGTTTGTTCAAGATTTTTGCTTCTTCGTCTGTAAAGATTAAGTCAAGTAAGTAAAATACGTCAGCCAAACCTTGTGTTCCGATAGCAATTGCACGTTGTTCTAAACCACCTTTTAATCCTTTTTGTGTTGAGTAATTATTAATATTTACAACTTTATTTAAAGTTCTAACTACTTTTCTTACTTCATTAAACAACAATTGGAAATCAAATTTACCATTAGCGATAAAGTTTTTAAGTACTATTGAAGATAACGTACAGATAGCCGTTGTTTCTTCATCTGTGTACTGATAAATCTCATTACAAAGATTAGATTGTTTGATCACACCGATGTTTTGGTGGTTAGTCTTTCTGTTTGCACTATCTTTAGAACATAAATAAGGAACACCACTTTCAACTTGTGATTCAATAATTTTAGACCAAATGTCTTGAGCCTTAACTTTTTTACCCAACCCTAAAGAAACCGCTTTATTGTAATTTTCTTCATACTCATCACCAAATGATTCTTGTAATGGTTTGATACCTGCAGTAATAATATCGTTAGGACAGAATAAATACCATTCAGTATTGTCTTTTACCGCTCTCATGAAATTATCAGGAATCCAAAGTGCCGTAAACAAATCTCTAGCTCTCAATTCTTCAGCACCTGTGTTCTTTTTAATTTCCAATAAATCAAAAATATCTTTATGCCAAGGTTCAAGATAAATTGCCGCTGACCCTGGTCTACGACCTTGTTGGTTAAAGAAACGTAAAGATTCATTAACTATTTTAAGGTATTTTAATAAACCACCCGCATAACCACCTGAACTTGATATTCTACTTTCTTTACTTCTAATGTTAGTTATTGATAGTCCAATTCCTGCAGCGTCTGAAGAATAAGTTGATATATCCGTTAATGTATTTAACAATCCACTTCTTGAATCTGAATTATTATAGTGTAAAACACAAGATGCTAATTGAGGTACCTTTGTACCCGCATTAATCATAATTGGTGTTGCCTTAGAGATAAGTTGATTTGATAATGATTTGTAGTACTCAACCGCCTCCACAAAGTTATCTGTAACCCATAATGCGACCCTCATATACATATGTTGTGGTCTTTCAACTACAACACCATTAGGTCTTTTTAACAAGTACATTTCTTGTAAAGATCTCCAAGCAAAGTAATCAAAATTATAATCATTATCGTGATTAATTACCTCATCAATACTATCCTCACCATATTCTTTAATGGTCTCAATCAATTTTTCATTGATGATACCATCACCAAATAACAAATTCATAGTTTCTGAAAAACTTGGATTGGTTTCTTTATGGTATGAAGAAATTGCAACTGAAGACGCTAATCTTGAGTAATCGTGGTGACTACCAGTGTAAGATGCCGCAATCTCATAAACTAACTTATCTAATTCTTTTGTTGTTATTACACCCTCAGTTGGTACTGAAGTAATAACCTTAATAAAAATCTCATCTGAATTAACATTCAATCCTTTTGCTGCTTTTTTAACACGGTTGTAAATTTTCTGTGGGTTAAACGTTACATTATCCCCATCTCGTTTTAATATTTTAAGTGACATCATAATTTTTTAATATTTAAAAATCTTCTTCAAACGTAATCGTTTCGTTCAATTTTGCTTTTTGGTATTCCATTGTTCTTGATTCAAAGAAATTACCTTTTGTTTCAACTGCAATTTGTTCCATGAATTTAAATGGTTGTTCAACATTAAATTCTTTACTACATCCAAATTTAACTAAAAGACCATCAACAACAAACTCCAAATATTGTTTCATCAAGTTTGAGTTCATTCCAATCAATGATACAGGTAATGACTCGGTAATGAATTCTTTTTCAATTTCTAAAGCCGATAACAAAATCTCTTTAATTCTTTTTTCAGATGGTTTTTCCTCACAATGGTTGTTCAATAAGTGAATTGCAAAATCACAATGTAAGTTTTCATCTTTAAAGATAAGTGTATTTGCATTACATAACCCTTGCATTATTCCTCTTGATTTCATCCAAAATATTGAACAGAATGATCCTGAAAAGAATATACCCTCAACCGCAGCAAATGCCACCAATCTTTCTTGGAAAGATCCATTATCAATCCAATCAAGAGCCCATGTAGCTTTTTTCTTAACCGCTGGTAGGTTCTCAATTGCATTAAAACACTCATCTTTTTCTTTTGGATTACTAATGTATGTATCAATCAATAACGAATACATTAATGAGTGAATATTCTCCATCGCCAACTGAAATCCGTAGAAAAACTTAGCCTCAGGATATTGTACTTCACGATAAAAGTTCTCCGCCAAATTTTCATTTACAATCCCATCAGAAGCTGCAAAAAATGATAATACATTCTTTACAAAGAATTTTTCATTATCTGTTAATTTTTCCCAATCACGAATATCATTCGTTAAATCTACTTCTTCTGCCGTCCAAAACGCCGCCTGATGCATTTTGTAGTATTCCCATATGTCATTGTGTTCTATAGGGAAGATAACAAACCTGTTAGGGTTTTCCTTTAATATTTTTTCCATTTTTTTTATTAAAATTAATTAGTTTTTGTTTCGTCTTTTTGTCTTTGTTGTCTTTTTTCTAACAACTCTTTAACTCTCATTCGTTGTTTTTCTTCTTTTTGTTCTTCCAACCCTAAGAAAGTCATAGAACTATCGGTGTCAATGTCTAACATCGCATTATCAAATTTACAATTCTCAAATACAACTCCGTCATCACCAACCCTTGATTTTGTAATTGCTATTGTTGCTAATTTCATTTCTTTCTGTTGAAGTGTTTTTGCAACCGTAATAATAACGTGACCAACTTGTGCCTTTTTAATTGATCCACCCATTTGATCAGTTGTTACAACCTCAGAAGAAATAGAACTTCTATTACCTTGTGTTGCGGTCCATCCAACTAAATCCATTTCGTGACACATAGCTTCAAATGCTCTCATTACAGATCCTTCACTCTTCCATTCATCCCCTAAATTCTTATCAGGAACAACACAGTCAATGTAATCAAGTAATACCATATCAATCTTATTACCATCTGCCACCATCTTTCTAATCTGATTCTTAATTTGTGACATAGTTACCGTATCAGATGGTAACTTATTCATAATTAACTTATTTGGCATAGATTCCTCAATATCTTTAACCTTTTTGATAACTTCGTCTCTTTTTTCTGACAATTCATCAGGGTGAACCTTAGTCCAAAGTGTATAATGTTTTCTTTGAATCACCTTTGGGTTATCTTCAAAAAAGATCTGAAGTACGTTGTTTCCTAAGTTAAATGCGTGGTTAGCGATTTTAGTTAAGATTGTAGATTTACCCACACCCGTTGGTGCCAATATAACCCCAATCTCACCTTTAGCCAAACCACCTTTAAGTAGTCTATCAATACCAGGTATTCCCATTGGAATTGGGTGTCTGTAGTCTTCATCAAGGACTTGATCAATATTGGAGAAGACATCCATTGAACTTGTGTCTTTAGCTCCTACTTGTAAAGCTCCTCTAACCATTTCCTCAAGGGCATCATAGTTCTCAAATTCACCACCATCAATGATTTTTTGAGCTTTGGTCATAACCTTTTGAAGTTCCTGTTGTTTACAGAATTTTAACGCCTTTTCCTGTACAAAAGCTACACCATCAATAGGTGCGTCCTTAATTTTCTTAATTGTATCCAATACTATCTTGGATGCAATCTCTTGTTGTAATTCAGATTTAGTAATCTGTTCTAGTGTCTCAAATGATGGTGTGTGATCATATTTTGTATAATACTCTCTGATCATTTGGGTAATTATTTTAAAGTATTTATTTTCAAAATAATTGTTTTCAATCACATCAATAATTGAATGTGAAAAATCTTTATCTAAAATAATTTGATTAAGTAATTGTAATTGGAATGTGTTTCCTAGATACTCAAAATTTTTGTTTGTCGCCATAATTTTCCTTCTGTTAGTAAAGATAAATACTATTAGTTTTGGATAAATTCAGGGTAAAAATAATTAAAATTTTTGCCTGAAAAAATGTCAGTCAGGTCGTTTAGTATACCTTTTAGCTTTGGGCGTAGGTCTACGGTATATCTTACCTTTGGTGGATAGACTTTAGCATCAAACCTTCTCTGACAAATTGTCATGTCTCCAACCTTAATATATAGGTTAAAATTTTCATCACCGTCAGTAATTGACGTATTTAAAATTTCTGGGTTCTCAGAAATTTCATATTTGTTGTCTAACATATAGACCACTGATCGCATTTTCAAATCATATTCTAATTTACGACATACCATACTCATATGGTCATAAAAATCCTCAGATTTGTGGGCGTTTTTGTTAAATCCTTTAACGTTAAAAAAACGTTGTACTACAATGTTATCATTACACATTAATAGGAATTCAACTTTTGTTACATCTTGATCTCTCATCTTTTTTTTTGTTTTTACTTTTTGTTTCTAAATTTTGTTTTTTCTTTTCTTGATAATTTTAAAAATGGTTTTAAAAAATTAACCCAAGAGTCATCACCTTTTGGTAGGTATTTGAAGAATCCGTCATCCATCATCATTCTAATTAGGTTTCTATGTCCTCTCCCATCGGGATCCATCGATTCGGAATAATATTCCCTAACCATTTCTTTACCCTCTTCATCAATTAAAGGTTCTGACAAATCTACGAGTTTTTTATTGATTTTAAAAAAATCATCACCCATAATACCTTCTTTGGTTTTTCCACTGAGTAGATTTCCTAAAACAACATTTTTTTGTTGTTCTTTTAACAATAACTCACCCTTTGTTAAAATATCAGTTAAAGATATCTCTGAATCAAGTATTTCAGGGAAAAACTTAATTAAAGTTTTCTCACCCATTAAACTTATTCCGTCAATATTATCCGAAGTATCACCAGCAAGGAGCTTAAATGTCATAACATTATAATGGGGAATAGAACAATCTTTAAATTTAATGTTGTCCCCAAATCTATAATACGACTTTAAGTTTGGTGAATAGATTAATACCTTTTCTGAAATTAATTGAGTTAAGTCTTTATCGCTTGAGAATATTGTTTTCTCTTCATCTAAAGAGATTTGACAATAGTAGGCAATAAGATCATCCGCTTCCGAATTTTCAACCTCTAATTGTCTTATAAACATCTCTTCAAGATATTGTTTAACCCTTGTTTTTTGTTTGTTAAATGAATCAGTCTTCTCCTCATCATTAGGAGAAGATTTACGATTCATCTTATATTTTGGATATATTAATTTTCTTTGTGATGAGTTTGTATCACTATCCCAAAAGACCATAACTTTATTAAAATTAGTTTCTTCTAAAAATTTACGAATTGTGTTAAGAAAATACCAAGTCCCACCAATGTGTTCCCCATTATTATAAAAATCCTTAACCCCATGAAATCCTATTTTTAATAAATTGTTACCATCAACAATTAATGTTTTGACCATTTAAAATTTTTAAGTCGTTTGAAATACTTTTTACTCGTCAGAGTCATCATCAGATTCATCCAAAGAATAATCTGAATACCCTAATTTTGTTTCCCAATAATCAGAATATTCTTTCTTATAGTTATCCAAAGATTCTTTTGTGTCTGTAATATAACCTTGTGGTACTGCGATGATCTTACCATCTTTATACCCAAGACCATTAACGTGATTCTTTAATATTGAAATCTTAGTTCTAATTGCAAACGATACTTTTCTACCATTCTTAGTCGCATCAATGTGACTAATACCTGCCTTTTTCTGATTACCAAATAAGAACACTAATGATGATGCCAACCATACCGCTTCACCACCTTTAGCTTTGATTTCAGGTTGACCAAATGGATTATCAGGAAGTAACACCCAAGGTTGATTTAAAATAACCAAAGTGTTGTAATACGGATATTCTTCTTTTTTAGATTTTGAGATTCTTGAATGAATTCCCATACCAATTTTATCCGCTAATACTTTTGCGTTGTGCATTCCTCCACCTTTACCATCAAAAGTCATCTGACAAGGTATACTACCGATACTATCCCACAAAAATAATAAACTATAAGGAATATCACCTTTTTCTTGGGCATCAAGAATATCATTAATAAATTCAGTTGCTTGTTCAATCACATCAAACGAATCATTAAAAATAAACATACCATCATACTCACCAAGTTCGTTTTTTTCTGCCTGTAACCCTAATTCAATAGCGTGTTCCCAAGACCATTTTTTCTCAGTAATAATAAGAATAGGTAAATGTCCTTTTTTTTGAGCGTCTGCTGCAGCAAGGATCATTGCCGTTGTTTTTGAAGTATTAGAGTGACCTAAAAACATATTTATACCCCCCATAATGGGTCCCGGTAATCCAGATGACCCCAAAAAAGCCTCCCCAAGATTATAAAAACTTTCTGGTTTGTATTTTGTTTTTGTTGAGTACTTACCTTTGATTGTCTCTAAAGATATTTCTCTTTTTCTTATCGCCATGTTATTGTGTAATTACTGAATTATATTTACGAATTTTTTCCAATGACTCAAGTTTATCTTGTGCATTAGCGAATTTTTCAACCAACTTATCCATTTCTTCAAGATGTTGTGGGTGTTCACCAATACCGACAGGTGAAGTTAAATAAACTAATAATGTTGCTTCCGCCTCAGCGATTTCACTACGATATTTTAAGGACAATGCCTCATACATTTTTTCTGCTATTTTGCTCATTTTTTTGATTTTAAAAAATATGGACACTCAGTATTCCAAGTGTCCATGTTAAAGTTTAATTAGAATGGTAAATCTTCGTCAACTTCTTGATTAGACTGAGGATCAGCCTTTTTAACTTCAGACTTTACACTTCCACCCATAGAAATCTCTTCTTCTTGATTATTTGAGTAGATGTATTTTCCTGCGTCAGTGTCCCAACGTGGAGTTTCACCTCTTGCAATTGATTCAAGATATTCAACAGGTTTCTTAGAGTATACGTCCTCCCAAGTCAACTCATTGTTGACCCATGCTGATGATTGTTCAGCATCTTCATGTGTTGGTGCTGGATCGTCATACATAACAGTTTGAATAACCGTATACGTTGCTCCTTTTGGAGTCTTTGCCTTTGTAAGTTCAAGGATTAAGTCACGACCAGTATCAGAGTCAGTAACATCACCTTTTGCTTTCCAAATCGGAATAATTTTGTCAAGGATTCCTTCTTGTTTGTAATTGTGTTTAAATCTCCAAAATTTAACACCATCTTCTTCGTGGTCACGGTCAATTACTTTAACAATATAAAACTTACGTGCTTTGTATTGTGTTGCTAATTGTTTGTCGGATTCACGACCTGTTGACATTAACTCGTCATATACCTCATTCAAAGGTGAACGTTCGTTGTCATTTTTTCCTGGATCATAGAACTTCTGCCATTTACCATCAACATTGATTTCGTGAAACCAAACTTCCTTAAAAGGAGATGATCCATCAGTTGTAGGTAAAATACGGATTGTTCGTTGACCTTGTTTTTCGTTATCCTTAAGGATTGCTGCGAAATACTTTTTCATTCTTTCTTCTTGTGTGAATTTTGAAGTGGAAGAAGAACCACTTTGTTTTGAACTCTCATACTGAGCCAAAACTGCATCTAAAACATTGTTTGTCGCCATTTTGTATATATTTATTAAAGGTTTACGTAGAAAATATAGTTATAAAAAGTAGGGTAGTCAATAAAATATTTAAAAAAAACTTGAGAGGGACATTGATGTCCCTCTCTAAAGTATTACATCATATTTGTGTCTTCGTCGTCGTAATCATTAAATGAAGTTTCAACATCATTTGTTGAGTAATTATTAGCATCATCAGTTGTTAACACATATTCATTTTTACCCGATTTTTCCATATCAGGTTCTTTGTCTTGAAAGAAATCAGATAATTTTTGGTTAAAAGGTCCTGAATCTAAACTTCTTAGTTCTAATTTTTCTTGTGGTGTTTTTGGTCTAAATTTATCAAACTTAGTTTCTAAGTTATTTATGGTTGTTACCAAACCATCCATTTCACCTAATTTTTCCTCAAGAGTTTTTAGTTGAGCGAATAGGTTATCAAAATATTCTTCTTGTTTTTGTTCCATATTTTTTTGACTTGCAACTAAATCTGTAACATCCAATTCTTCTTTGTTTTCTTCTTCTTCTCCCTCAGCACCAAGTTCTTCTACCTCAGGATCGGTTGCAATATCAACAGGTGCTGCCGGTGGAATTGGAGCAACTGCGTTAGGGTCTGCGGGTGCAGCATTAGGATCAACAGGTGCATTAGGATCAACAGGTGGAGCTCCAGCGGCAGGATCAGGTGCTAAAGCAGGATCCGCAGGTGGTGCCAACGCTGGGTCTAATGCAGGATCAACTTGTTCACTTATGTATTTGTTAATAGAATTAAATCTACTTATTTCTTTTAATATTTTTTTATCTATTGCCATGGTTATCCGTTTAATAATTGTTTAATTCCTGTTTTAGTTTCAACTTGGATTTTTTTGAATGTGTTCATAGTATTATCAACTCTCTCAATTAATCCGTCTTTTATTCTAAGCGTATAACAATCTCCAGTATCTAAGTCACAAACTTCTTTGTACCCATTACCTTTATCTTTCTCTGACACTCTTGTGTTTTTACCCAAGTAGTTGTCTAAAATTAATTTTGTATCCATAATTGTTTTTATTTATAAATATCTAGTTATTCAATAAAATTAATTTAATGAGTTATATATATCTATTGCCTGTTTTACTTTATTTTGTAATGTATTTTTATCTTGTTCTGTCATTTCAGTATAAACATTATCAGGTTGAGTACTTGGATACTTTGTAACATACAATTTAACAATATCCTCTTGAGCAGTAAGATTTGTATTAATTAAAGATAATTTATCTTTAAATTTAGAAATTGCAAAATCCACAAATTTTTCAGCAGATATAAATGACACAATTGGTATGTTTAAATTAGTACCTCTTGAAAGACAATAGTACTTTTTATTAGTTGTTGTGGCAAGTACCGCCCCATAAGTTTCAGTTAAATTAATTGTACTATAATTATTCTCATAAGCTTTCATTCCACTTGATGATGCCGAGTCTAAATAAATAAATGAGAATAAATAATAAGATAAATTTATAAAATTATCCGTAAGTTTTGTCACCCCATTACTTGTGGTTTCTTTTGGTATTCCACTTGCGACAATTCTATCTCCAAGTAGTTTTTTAAAGTCCTTATATGATATTTGAGTTGATGTTGGATTATCTAATGGTGTATATCCAACATAACCACTATTAATTTTATCAGAACAATCTTGATTTTTAGTTATTGTATCAGTACCAGTTACATTTGAAACCACATTATTTTTTTGGAATATTACGTTTTCAGGTGATGATTTAGATTTCTCCTCATTTGCTTTTACTTGTTCCTGTAATTTAGATATTATGTCCAAACTTAAAGATTGTATAAAACTATCAATTTTAGGTAAACTATAAAAAGGTTGTCTTGTACCTTTAAATGTTGTACTAAATTCACCATCACTAATATTATGACTTACTGAAGTAATCATATATGGACCTGAGAACATAGGTATGTTTCTTACATTAAAATACATCATTGGTTGTATAAGTGCATTACCCAACATATCAACAGAACATTCGTAACTTCTATTTCTATATAAGTTATATAAAGATACATTTTGAGATCCTGTACTTCTGTTTCTACTTTGATTTGCCATTTGATTTAACATTTCCAAAGATTCTGCGGTAGGTTTTCCAACATCTTGACCAACACTAAAGTTTTTAAATATTTGTTGATTTTGATTACTAATATCAATATTAAATCCAACTACCTTATTTGATTTATCCCAATTCTTTTTGTTAGATTGACTCTCAACTAATGGGTTATCACTTGCTCGTCTAAGGTCAAACGCATCGTCTCTAAATCTATAATCAACATTGTCCTTCATATCCACATACTGACTAGGTTTGTTTGCATAATAACATAAAAACTTAGGTGATGTATTTCTATAATCCACATTTAAGAACGTACCCCAAAATGAGTTAGCAAATTCAGTTGATCCTTCACTTCTTGGTACAGGATTTTTTTCTGCGTCTTGTGCGTTATAGAAATTAGCGTAAGCTGGTAATGGGAAATAAGTAAAATTATTTTGTGATAATATTGTTGATACAATATCTAACATATTATTTTTGTATAATGAACCTTCAATTAAATCTTTAATTTTGAAGATGTCAACATAAACTTTTTGTCCAACGTCTCTACTTGCCCTATCAAATAATAAAACATCTTCAAACATTGTTTTTGATTTAAAGTCACCACCGGCAACCCATGTATCATTGAACGCTTTGAATGTTTCCCACATCTCAACTCTTGTTTGTTCTCCCTCAAGTTGTGACTTATTACCTTTATCACCTTCTATTGTAATATTTGGTAAGCCAGCTCGTACACCTGTCATTAAATTAGAAATAACATTTTTTAAATAAGTTTCTGATTTATCAAGGTATTCATCCATAAGACCATAAAACTTAACACCATCTACACTATTACCTAAATTTTGTACAATAGGAAGAGTTGTCGTAGTTGTTGTTACTTGTGAAGTAGTTACATTAACAGTACTAACAATAAATTGAGGATCATTAGGGTTTGATGATAAACCTGTAGGGGGGTATTGACTTATAATAATCGCATCAACAATAGGAGCATTCAATGGGTATAATGATGCGCTTACAGGTTGTCCTGTAAATAAAATTGTTCCTGTTGCATCTTTATAAACACCATATTTTTGTGGTCCAAATTTGTATACGGAAATTGTTTTAGTATCTTTAAGTGTTACTGTAGTTAATAAATCACCAGGTGTTTGAGGACTTGGTACGGGTGTAGGTACAGGATTTGGTATCACAACGTTATTTGTTGGAACTTTGAAATTATTAAGTTTCTGAGTTGCATATAACATAATCAACGGAGCAAAATCTTTAACATTTTTTTCCGTAAATTGAACATTCAAATCAATAAAGAAATCCGTAATATATGACCCATTATCGGAATAGACTAACTCAGGTATTTCAGAAAATCCAACATATTTCTCCAACGTTTTCCATGTTTCAGGGTTTGCAGTTTTAGATTGAGCCAATGTAATGGTTCCACCATTTGATGGTAAACTTCCTGTTGTTCCTTGATTGTACCCTTGATACGATACAGGATCAATTAAGAATTTAGTGGAGAATGTTAAGAATGTTCTTCTATCAAACATAGATGGGTTACCCATTTTCAATACAACATTATATTCTAAGAAATTAGTTAGTATCCCTTGAAAATTTGTTTTTTGTTTTTCTATAACAGAATTAATCATCCCCTCGGAATTAAGGGTAGATGGTTTTTCAACAACTAATAATTCTCTCATTAATAATTGAAAGTTCTTGTATGATCTTTCAGATTCAGTTTCAACATCTTTATCACTTGGAACCAATGTCTTAAAATCGTAAATTGATCTACTAAAATTTAAGAACTCTTGTTCAAAGTAATCTAATATTTCCGTATCAAATGTTGTAAACATTTCCGATATTTTATCGTATTTTGTAATATCACCATTCAATGAAAAATTCTGTTGTGTTTTCTTATCCGACAATATTTCTTTCAAATATGAATCAGGGTTTGGTTTTGTAATTTTAGTATTATCAAAATAACCATAGTTTGGTGATCCCCAAAATAATCTAACCGATCCGTTAAAGACCGCAGGATTACTAGAAACCTCTACTTTCATTTTGTTATTTTTAAAACACTCGTCTTTTGTTTGATTTTTTGTATAACCAAAAGACGGCATTATAAAATATTTATCACCTTCAGTAGTTTTAACTATTGTTGACCAAGGTGTTATTTTTAATGATCTATCATTATCGTTAGGATCAAAACCACTTATTTCAATAATTTTACCTGATGAATTTGTTGTCATCACCATTTTACCATCATTAATTAATGTTTGGATTTCAGTTTGTGAATACCCCCCTGTTGCTGAATTAGTAACATAAAAAATATTTGGTGTAACCACAGTAAAGTTTTCTCCTGTAAGTGTTTGGGTTATATCAATAATATATTGTCCAACACCTCCTGTAGTACCACTCACTTGACTAACAATTTTAGTTCCAAGAGCAAGAGTTGGACCTGAAATAATTTGTCCTGCGGATAATGTACCACCCGTAAACGTTAAAACGTCCATTGTTGTTCCATTAACATTACACGTACCATTTAATATTGATGTATTTTGAGATATATCAACAACATATTTACCAACACCTCCTGTTGTTCCATTTATTTGGGATACAATAGTTGTATTAACATCTACTGTTGGTCCAGCTAATATTTCGCCAGGAGCCAAGTTATTATCATTAATAGTATAAACGTCTAATGTTGTTCCAACAATACTACAAGTACCATTTAATTGTGTTGCTCCAGAAAATAATTGTAATCCTTGTAAGAATACATTCATATCATCATACAACTTAGGGAAAAACCCTGTATTCATAGTTGTTGAATTATATGCAACTAAGTTTGGTGTTGCACTTACTGTATTTTCTAAAACTATATTGTTTTGTAATCCTTCAATATTCAAAGAATAAACTTTTGTTGATGCTGATGTTACGGGATCATAATTACCTAAATAATCAAAATCTTTCCAAACCTCATCTAATATATCTACACCAGTATCATTCCAAGTTTTATATCTATGCCATATGGAACCATATTTAACAACCCAAGCGTATGGTAATTTATGTACCGCTCCAAATTTTTTAATGGTTGATAAGATATAACTTAAATCATTAGGTTCGTTAAATGATCTATATTTTTCTCTAAGACTTGCTAGTGGTAAACTATTTAAGAATAGATATGCAGCTTGTTTATAAGATGATAAATCATTTGGTTTATATCTAAAATTATACACACCATTTTGAATTGCATTTATAAAATAAGGTGTGTTCAATATTGAAGTTGTCTGAGTGTCGGTTACAAATCCATCATAGTTAGTGTAATTTAAATTACCTTCAGTTGTGAATTGTTCCTCAATTTTTCTACTATTATAGAATGTTTTGAAATTAGAAGTGTCAATATTTTGACTAAATACGTCAGCCTTATAGTTAAAGTTAGTTATAGGTCTTTTCTTATCGTTAGTATCGTCGTTATTAAAATTACAAATTGTTTTATGTGTTGTATTGTAAGATAATACGTCTTTAGTGTTATAAGCCAAATTAACATTTTGAAGTGCTTCCCCATCCGCAAGATAATTCTTACACCAATTAAAATTAGTAATAGGGTACATATCAGAAAAATCAAATTCATTACTAGAGGTTTGATTCCCTATGTAGTCTATTATTTTTGATTCATCAGTTAATGAAACATTTGGTTGAGATCTTTCATTTGTTAAAATTTGTTGATTAAATAATTCAAAAGGTACGTTAGTTTTATTCTTAAGGTAATTTATTGTGAATTCTCCTCTTATGAATTTTTGCCAACTTTCACCTTCTCCTTGATTTGAAATGTGTCTTAAAAATGTTAAGAAATTATTTTGATCAATTAAGTATCGTTTTAGTTTTTGAGTTAAAAATGGATTATCATTACCTAAACTCTTAAGTATATTAATCTTTTCGTCTTCCGCTTCAACCATAAAGATGCTCGCATCATATCCTGATTGTCTATTTAATTTAGAATAATAAGTGTTAACCATAATCCTTTCATAAATCTCATAAAAGAATTTTATCTCTTCTTTGTTTTGGAATACCTCATTTGTCACAGGGAAATCAAGAGCATTTAAACTTAATCTATTTGGTCTTGTAACCACATTAGACTCATCACCATAATCAGGATTTTTAGGTACCCTATCAGTATAACCTTTAATAAATTCCTCAACAAATTCAACTTCAGGCCATATTTCAGGAATATACGCCTTTGTCATGGTTGAAATTGATTTGTCTCCCGGATAAACAATTTCAAATTTCTCTTGTTTATCATCACCTAAAGTTTCTTTAATAACTTGAGGCCAAGGATAAATCGGTTCATTATTTTGGGTAGATGATTTAACATCCACACTCAATGCACTACTATTACTGCCAAAAATTGCTTGTCGTCTGTATTTATTTTCCCTTAAATCCCAAGCTTTAGAATGGACATCATCCATTAAACGAATAAACGCTTCACCTTGTGCAAAGAAAACTGCTAATACGTTTCTAATAGATGGTTTAAACCCAACACCAGTGTCTTTATTACTTAATTGTTCATTAAGATTATCGGTAATTTTTTCTTCAATTTCTCTTCTAAGTTTTGACGATTCTTTGGCCGCCTTTTCTGTTATATCAATAAAGTGATCAGTACCCTCAAACACAAAGAACTTAGTTCCAGGTACAATTGAGTTAGTCGCAATGAACGTATCTAATTCAGTTTGTGTCTTTGCAGGTTTACCGTTTCTTTCTTCATACGTTTTTGCAAAATCAATATCCGTAAGTGGATTAATTTTTGCGTAACATTTTTCTACAGTTGCATCAATAGGTACTTCACTTTTTGTGATTTTACCACCAACCGTATAACTACCATTTTTTCCCGCAACACTATTACTTTGTAATAATTTTTGATATTCAGTAAAAATACCCGCCAATTTAGTTTCAGCCTCAGCTTGTTTGTTAGGATCCGAATAGTCTTTCTTATACGTATAAACAACTTCCTTAGTGTCTTTTAAATTATATGAAGTTGTTTTATCCATGTATGTTTCAAACCATGAATCACCATAAAAAAATACTTTTTTCTGAAATTCCGTTAACTGAGTTTGAAAATTATCTAATTCTGTTATTGATCCCAAATTTTCTTTGGTAAATTTTTCTAATATATTATTAATAAATCTATCTAAACGAGCCTTTAATTGTGTAATTGTTATCTCAGGAAAATCATCGTCAATTAAACCTTTTGATTTATATTCAGAATATAATTCTTTCATTTTTTGATACCCCCTACTAACTTGTTTTGCTGACATTTTATCAAGGTTAGATCCCGCAGGTGTGTTTGTACTTGCTTGTGCAGTTGACACAAAATTATTATACATATGTGGTACCGCCATCATAGCCCCCCAATTCACATAAGACATCACCGTATACTTATACCCAAAAAACTTTAATACAATCTTAAAGTTACCTGTTGTATTATCAAAGTTTGATGTAAACGATTGTAACATTAATGGTAATCTAACTGCCTTACCGTAATATCCCTTTAATGTTAAATAAAACATAGGATATGGTAATTGGAAAAACGCAGAGTAAGGTGAGTTGTTCCCACCTTCAAATAATGCTCTTCCTTTAACATCTGTTAAGTTAACCGTTACGGTAGGTAAGAAACTTGTATCAATTGCAACCTGTATCTCAGTTATACCTAATAAACCATTGTCAACCGCACCAGGTGTACCATTTGAATACGTACTCTGTGTAAGGTAAAAATCATCGGATTTGTTTGGGTTTTGAACTGCGTTTAATTTTGGTTGATTTACCCCTTGACCCTGTAAAGATCCTTTACCGGTGATTTCATCGGTATATCTGTTATCCATGAACGTTTTGTTACCAGGATTTAAGAAATTAATCTTACCAACGGAAACAGTTCTAACGGAATCATTCAATGCCGAACCTAAGGCTAATTTAGTTCTTGGTAATACATTACATTCTAAATTTGCATAAAACACAAGGTTCTCATGTTTAACTAATCTATCACTAACTTTACCTTCACTATCTACAATTTTATTTGGGTCTATTAAGGTAATGTTATCATAATCAAATTCCACTAATATATTTTCACCTTTATCTACCATAATAGAAGTAATAATTTTCTAATTCGTTTTTATAATCCTGTAATGACTTAACAAGGGGGAATGGTATTGTTAAAATTGCTCCATCGGGTATGTTTGATTCCATACCACTATATTGGGGGTTTGCCATTTGTACTAACCAACCAAAATATGGTGTATTATAAAATTGGAATGATACCTTATCTAACCTTGATTGTCCAACTTTGTATATGAAATTTTTATCAGTTGTTTTTGCAGGTAAATTTATGTACGGAACAACTGTTTGTTGTCCATTTATTAAAAACTCATTATATCTGTTATAATATTGTAAATTCATTTTTAATTAAATTTAATTTTACCATCAAAGGTTTTTTCTTTATTATCCACATTCACATTTGAATATAATTCTTTTACCGCCTTTTTTTGTGATGAGGTACCACTAACTTTTTTATATGTTAATCCAAATTTAACATCATCCTCTATTGGACTTATCATTAAATTTAAATATAATTGATTGGTCTTTATTTTGTCATAACTATCTTTATTAACTTTAGTGTATGGGTTAAAGTTATTTGAACAACTTAAAATTGCTTTATCAACAACATCCGTAACAAAAGTTATGTTACTATATTGGCCATTAAGTATGAACGTTTTTAACTCATTTTTACTATTTTCATCATTAAATATGTTTGCCATCACTTGATAAAATCTATTAGAAGGATCACTATTCATTAAATTTTCCCTAGAGGTTTTATAATCACTAGGGGGACCACCTCTATCATCTGTAAAAGTTGAAGATAATTTTTTATAATAATCTTCTTTTAAATATAAACATTCCTGTGCTTCAACTATTCCTTCATTTACAAGATAAAATTCAATATGTTTATCTGTTATTTTTTTCAAATAAGTTTGTAACTGAGTAAATGAATCTGTAACTCCTGAAATATCATAGACATCAGGTTCATTATTTGAATTCATTATTCCGTCAGTTTTTGATAATACCAAATTTGCCTTTCTTATATATTGAATATAGTCCTGTTGTAATAAAACTAAATCGTTTACACTATTACTAACATTTGTAATAAAATCTGTTTTAATTCCTGTTACATACTCTTTTAATTTATTTTCAATTTCTCTTTTGTCACCATTAGTTATAGATTGATCATTTATGGTAACCACTTGCATAAAAGGATCGTTCCTTTGTGAAATATCCCCATTAACTTTATTAAATAATTTATCCAATTTGTCTTCAACATTACTTGGTTTACCATAAATTGGAACTTCAATTACAGGTGTAAATTCTGCAGTACCTGTAGAGTAATCTCTTTCTGTAAATAATAAATCTAAAATACCTATGTTATAGTTTTTACCAATTGTCGCATTTGTATTAATATAAGCATCAAAATATTCTTTAGTACTATTCCAATAGTCATTTACGAATTTAGTGTAATCAATATCAGTATCCCCCGATATTGTTCCAATTGCTTCCCCACCTCTTTTTGGTTGTTGATTTACAACACTGGCAGTTGTTACTTTTGGTTGGTTAGCCAATATCTTCTCAACCATGTATTTATCTCTTGCCTCAGTACTTTCAGTTGCCGTTGCTCTTTCGTCATAAATTTCGGTGTTCGCATAATAGTTAAACGATAATGCGTTTTGTAATTCTTCAACAGGTTCTTTAAGTCCATGACCACCAATAAAGTTAAACGCCATTGTCACTTTAGCAATCATTGGTTGTACACCAATACCTTCAGGATTTAAATCAAATGTTATTGGATCATAAGCAATAGATAATGATGTTGGGACAATCTTACTATTATAAAAGTCACCCATTCTTAAAATTAAGATTGGAGGTGCTCCAAATGACGTATTTAACGCATCATTATATTTTGGTCTACCATCAGGTCCAATTACAGGAATTGTTTGACCAGGTCTCATACATTGATTCAAAAACGTTAGTCTAGCATTTAATCCCTCAGGTGTTGTTGAGTGGAACGCAGGATTAAAGTACTTAATCTTTTGTTTGATACTATCATATATCATAGGATCACTTTCCTTAATAACCTCAAAGTAATCACATTCTGAGAATAAAAATCTTAATATTTTTTTAGATATACCTTCTTTAATTTTTTGTTCAATCCTTAAATTAGGTGATGGTTTGATTGTTTTAGATGGATCACCAGGTTTAAATGTGTTAGTTCCGTCACCATCTCCTGTCTCATTTTCTTTTGGGTCTTTTGGTTTTTCAACAGGGATTGGGTCGGGTGGGACCTTAGCCTCAATTTTAGTTAAAGCAACTCGTCTACAAGCCATTGCAGGTACTGACCACCATTGCGCTGCACTATTAGAAGAAGCTCCCACAATATCACCACCAGTTGTATTCACAGACGGAGTTGTAGTTATATTTGTACTACAATTAACAGATATACCATTTACAGGACTAGTGGATCCACTTGCAGATGCGGTATTAGAACTAGAATTACCAACAGTTACGACTTCCTCCTCACCCTGTGTTTCAATTATAATTTTAAATTTATCTTCAGGTAATTCACTTATAAGTTTATCCCCAAGTTTTTGATTTTTAAACCATTTTTGTACACTATCTACCCTTCTTTGTGATAATTTTTTGTTATACCCTACTTTTGCAGGTGCCGATGCCGAACCTCTTAATGTTAATACAACCGTACCATTTTTATCTATTATTATTTCTTTTAATTTTTTTAAGAAATCAGTTTTTAATTTATCAAAATTATTTTTAATTACATTATTAAAAAATGTTTGTACACCTTCTTTGGTAAACGGTTCTGATCCAACATAAACTGTTGCCGGAGCTTTTGTTACATATGTTGTACTTTGTTTAGGAATATATGAATCATACCAACTATCAAATGGTTTTGATGAGGTTGTTGCATATGAACCGTAACATTCAGGACAATCATTTTCAAAATAAAATGCATAATTTAAAAATTCTTTTAACTCATCCGAATTTTGTAATGTTGATGTTGCATTTGTTATGGTACTATTACTACCCGTGCCATCTTTTCCACTATCACCACCTTCCGCAGTTTTTTCAACAATAACTTGAGGATCAACAGGTATTTCAAACGCAACCTGACCCAACTCTTCATTGGTTAATCTTGGGTTATTTAATATTTGTTGGTATGTAAATAAATCTCTTGTCGGTATTGTGTTAAATTTAATACCTAATTCATACATATCATATTTTGTACACCCCGCAAAGAATGAATCAACAATTGAATCTACTCTTTGTTTTGCAACTCCCGCCAATTGTTTCTGAATAATAGTATTCATAATTGCCGGATGATCCACAACAATCTTCCAACTTATACTACCCTTTCTTGAAGTGTTCTTATAAGTGTATATTGGTTCGGGTCTACCCAAGAAATTAGTTGATGAGAAATCAGGAGTACTATCATCACTAAATGAAATATCATATGGTGGAAACCACATGACTCTACCTCCATTTGGTCCTTTTTCACAAACAGGTAAATCATCGTAAGTAAATCCAGGTCTATCTGAAGTTCTCCACGCTAAATTTTCAATAGAGAACATATATTTTTTAACTTTGTTATCTACAATATTTGTTGATCCAGGATTTTTAAGTGGAGCAATGTTAAGATTATATGTCTTATCCAAAACTGAATACGAGAATTTTCTACCTTCAGTTGTAATACCATCACTCTTTTGTAAGTCAGCATATGTAAAGTAAGGTGTGTCTTTTTGGAACACTCTACAATACTCAATACCCGCTTGAGACCCATCAGCTTGATCAGTATAAGATAATACCATAGAACCCTTTGTCATCTCTTTGTACCCATCGTTGAATACCTTAGACACTTGGTTAATTGCATTACCAACGTGTTTTAATCTTGCTTGACCTTGTACTTGATCCGCAGATTCAATAAGTCTTTGTGTTTTATCTAAGATTGAATCACCTTTGAAATCAATATCTGTTGATTGGTATCTACCATAATCACTTTTAATTGTTTCAAATTCATTATCTAATCTTGTGACAACTCCACCAGGACCCACTTTAAATCCTGCATTGTCTTTATATTTTGGTGATGTCCAAATAAATTGCCCATCAATACCACCACCATCGGTATATGATTTTCCTTTTAAACCAAATTGTAATTGAGCTTCATTACCTTCATATAGAATACCAAGTTCTTGTGGTCCATAAACAATAGTTTGTACTTGTCTACCATTTTTCCCAATTGGGACTTGATTTGCCGGTGAATCAATCTGAGAAGGTTCAGAATTCGGACTACCAACATAATAACCACCACTTTGTGATTTATCTTGATTGAATAATCTATCTATTGCAGTTGTTGCACCTTGTATGATACCTCTACTATAAGCCGGTCTATATTTATTATAATCTAAACTTGAGAATAATACTGACCTTTGTCCAAATCCTGTGTTTGCAACAAATATTTCAGAGGGATTCTTAAATTTATTTAAGATTGGTCCCAAAAATCCACCTGTTAAATTATTTGCAACATTTAAAGCAGCTTCAGTTTGTGGATTATCTATAAACGATTCATCAAAATAATCACCAGGAATAAATGATACAGGGAAATATGTTCCTGTTAATCTATTTGCCAATGTTACAGAAGCACTTATTGGGTTTTCAGGTACGGTAATTCTCCAATTTTTTGTAAAGAATGGTTGTTGACCTGTGGCAATCATACTTGCACTAAACGGATCTTGTAATGAATCTAAATTAACACTACCAACACTTGCTTGTAGTATTTCACTTGCAATTCTTTCTTCAAATAAACTTTTAAGTTGTGCCGCACCAATTTTTGCTAAATAAGTATCTTGAGATAGAGGACCATTACTTCCATTTGGATTATTACTAAAAACTATCTCGTATGGAGAATAGGATGAGGTTACAAATGTTGAGGGATCCCAATATGGTGTATACATTTTAGGATTACCAACCACATCGGTTATAATAACTAAATCTTTAAAACCACCTTCAGGTCCGTAAATGTTTTGTACGTATGCCGCATCAATATAAAACTCATTAACTAAATCTAATACTGTATCTGTTGGTGCGTATGGCCCTGAATTTGATTCCACGGGTAGTGGTGCTCCAGGTACAGAATATTTCCCGTCATAACCACCTTCGGGTCCGTATTCATTGAGTGAATATAAACTATTAGCAAGTTGGTTTGTTGAAATTAATCCGTTTGGTGAGTCAATAACATTTGCTACAGAAAGATTAGTCTCGTAATTAACACTATTACTACTAGGAGAATAAGACCCTGGTACCGAATATGGTTGTAAATTACGGGCTAATAATATATCCCTAAAATTTGACGAGGACGCAAACGATAATGTACTATCCGACATACTTTTTTATTAATAAATACCTTGAGATCTTTTTTATAGAAAACATAATTTTGATAATTTTCTATTATTGATTTGTAAGAAGTCCTGAATTATTAGATCCTAATATTTCTTTTACTTTAGATGTATTTGCTGGTTCACTTAAATATCTTTCAAAGGCAGGTTTAAATACTTCCGCACTTAGTCCGTTTGGTAACGTACTTGATCCATCTACTTTAATATTAAGATTAACGTCAGAGGTAGATTTTGTTTCCTTAACTCCACCTTTTGTTAATTGGTCAACCCAATCCGTCATCTGTGTTAAAAATGGATTATTTGGATCAAATGTCATTTGAGTTGGGTTTACACCAGCTGAAGAATATTCTTTAGTAAACATATTAATTACATCCGTACTTGTTTTAAGTAAAACATTTGACCCGCCTTTAGTAAGATCGCCAGCAATACCCAAAAGACTGTCTTTAACCCCAACTAAAGTTTCCGTAACTGATGCCCAAGTAGCATCACCTTGAAAGAATTTAACTACTTGTTCTTCTAAAGGAGTAAGGACTTCAGTTGCCGCTCCCCTAACATTTTCTGTTGTAATACCTTTAGTTAAATTTGTTGCACTTATTGCTCCGGCGTTATTAATAACATTATAAAACCTATCCATTGTTGGTGTTGATGCCTTACCAAGATTTACCGCCTGTTTACCCGCATTTAACGAGGTGTTAATTTTTTCTAAAGCAGTTAATTGATCTAAAGCAATTTCTTCAATTGTTTTATTTTCATTTGATTGTTGTTCTTTTAATTTTGTAATTTGATCTGCCGTTAAATCTTTAACATTAATGTCATCCATTTCACCTGTTTTGTCATTTCTAATCTGAAGTACCGCCTCGCCACCTTTCATTTGGGCCATATTAGCAATTAACAATTTATCCTCTTCAGATGACGCCAAACTTGGGAATTTAATTTTACTCATCTTCATGTCCAAATCAGCACTTTTAATTGACATATTTGCCAATTCAGTGGCGCTCATACCCATCGCTTCCGCAACTTCTCTTAACCTACGTTTTGCACCAGGTAAAATTTCAAAACCTGAACCATCCGCTTTTAATTTGGTAAATTCTTTAGAAACATTAATCATTTCTTTTTGTAATGCTTCAGGATCATTTTGAGCCAAATCCATCGCTTTCAATGGATCTAATAACGCACTACTTGAAACACCTAAACGTTGTAGTGCTGCCGACATCTCAATTGCCTTTTCAGGTGACATAAGATCTTCTGCCAATTCAAATGTGGTGGCCATATCAATACCTAACATAGACGCTTGTGCCGCCATTTTAGCCAACCCTTTAACACCACTATCAAAATTGAATAAATTTAATTGTTTTAAATTAGTAACAACCTCACTTGAAACCGCCTTTACGTTTACTCCAACACTTTTAGCATAATTTGCAACTTCGGCCATTTTATCACCAACATCATATAATGAAATACCAACACCCTTAAATTCTGTCGCTAATTTACCTACATTTACACCCGTTACATTAGCGGCTACCGCCATCTCAACAAGAGCCTCTTTACCTAAAGAAGTGTTAATACCCAACTCTTTTGGTATATTTACCATAGCGTCTAACGCATCGTTTTCTTCAATTCCAAGTCTGAGCATTTCAGGTAACGCATCGGCAATTGTTGTTTTCATTTCAGACATTCTAGCCTGACCAAGACCTAACGAATTTGCCATTTCTTGAGATGCGTCTCGTAAATAATCGGCTCCTTTAAAATTTTCTGGATTAGCAGCAGCAGTAAAATCTTTGATAACGGATTCTAACCCCTTTCCCACTTCGGTAAGGTTGGTAACATCAGTTATATATGCTGTGTTTGTATCTCCCGCATCACCTTTCTTCGACGTATAAGATCTTTCGGTTTGAATTTCTTCCCCATCAGATTTACCTTCTTGATAACCGGCATCAACAAGTGTTTTAATATACTCCGTTATCTGTTCGTTGGTTGCGGTTTTAAAATCAAATTTTGGTCCCATTGATAGTTTTTACAATAAATATTTAATCATTAGGTTTTAGGAGTATTTTCCTCAACTATCTTATCTAAGAGATATCTTCTGATGTAGGTTGGAAGTTTTAAGAAATCGTTATACGATATCCTCAAGAATTTTGCTAAATAATAAAATTCGTCTAATAAAAATTTTGAGTGGTTAGAAGAAAGGCCGAAAAAACTCCACCCCAAAGTTGATGATGACATCAACTTTTTCTCCTGATGGGGCGTAAACTGTTTTCCTTAGATCCAATCTCGGTTCGTTTTCTTTAAGGAAATTTCTTATGAACTTAGAATCACCAATTGGCATATTTTGACAAAATACACTTATTTCATTTCTATCTGGACTACCATTTAATTCCAAAATAGTTTTATTTAATCTTGTCGTTATTGTAGGTGCGGTATACCCTACAGGGTATGAGTCAATTATTTTAGCAATTTCAATGGTGTCATATAAACTTAACATTTTAAGTTTAACGTCCGCGTTTGATTTTGGTAATTTAACCGTAAATGTTCCATCTTCATCAGGTTGTACTTTTGGTCTTGTCAAATTTAACTCATCCAACATAACCGATGTTTCAAATGATTGCCCATTACTAGGGTCTATAGTTGTGATTCTATATTCAGGACCAAATGATGTATTACGTAAAAATAAAAGGATTGCTTCAATATCACTTTCCATTAATTCTTCAGGTCTTAAGTCCTTTTCATAAAGTTTATTTCTTAATAAGGGTAAAACAACACCCTCATTAATAGATTTTCTTGATTCAATATTAACTAAAATATTTTCATCACTTGCGGTTAAGTAACCAACCTTAACACTTTTCTTTTTTGATTTGTAGAATAAACCACCTGAAGGTAGTGTTACCACGTCATGTGGTAAGTTAAAATCCATTTGCCCATGAGAGGCCGTGTCTTGATCCATTTTTTTTATATTTTTTTAATTTATTTTTGCACAAAAAACCGTATACATCATAAATGTACACGGTTAATATTAAAAGTAAATTTTTTTAGTATACTAATATACAACGATCCATACGAATACTTGAAGTGATTCCCACAATCTTATCACTTGAATAATCTAACGATCCACCATCATATCCTGTTAACCAAGCCCCTTCTAAAATCCATTTCTCAACAACAACTCCTGTTGGGTCTAACATTTCCAAATCCACATTTTTCTTGTATCCCGCAGCATAACCCATACGACCTGTTACAGACTCCGCACATAGACGAATCCATTCCATAACCGCTTGAGACGCTGAAGGTCCAATTGGATCTCTGAATTTAACTGAAATTTCTTCCCAGTTAAATCTACCTGCAACGTAGGTTGAAGTGTTTAAGAAGGGAATCTCAACTGAAGCGATTTTTAATTTAGGTCTCGCAGTACTTTCCACATACCACTCATTAATTCCAAGTGATGAAGGGAACCTTAAAATCCAACGATTGTCTCTTTTTGGTTCGTAAGGAATCGGCATTTTCATTAACAAATCAGCCATAATTTTTTATTTTATTTTTTAGTTTATTTTAGTTTTTTATTATAAATATCACGATAATGAATTTTTTCTATTTACTTACATTTTTTTTGAACATATTCTTATACTAGACCAGACAAACTAGTTAATATAATTTCTTTTGTCCTCCTGCAGTTAAATAAGTCTTTAATATATTATCTTCTTTTTTATCAAAATGTTTCTTCATAGTTTCTACATTTCTTACATCGTCATCTGAAAAACCAATAAATGGTGTAAAGTAGTTACTAATCTTGTTCTTCATAAATGCCTTTTGTTGTAATGAATGTGATAAGTTTTTTACATAACCCACAAATTCTTCCATTGCATCTATTTTTCCTTGTTCGGGGTTAGTTGCAGAACCATCTCCGAAAGACACAGGGTGAAAACGACACATATCTAAGTAAGATCGTATTAGTTGATCTTTAGATAATTTATCTTCATCCGCTAAATCCCTATACTTTAAAAGATTTTTCGCTAACTGATTTGAATCCAAACCATATTTATTCTGTTTAATTAATCTATAAACCCCCTCTTTTAACGTGGAAGGTGTGTGTCCTCTCGCAGTAACAATAGCGAATATTGAACCATTGTTAACTGCCTCCACAAAATCATCCCATGCCGGTCCTGTTGGTGCAGACATTGCATCCGTTATAAATTGTTTGTCTCCTGACACCCTGAAATCTCTGAAAGGTTCTTTATCAAAAGATACTATGGTGTGTCCCTTATATTCAAAAGGTTCTTCACCAATATCAGTTCTGTATTCCGCAAAATCTTCAGTTGACATTCCAACACTTTTACCTTTATCATCTTTAAGATATATTTTTGTTGGCATAAACATAAGATTATCATCCCAATCAAAAGCGTAATATTTCATTACCGGTGTTTGTTTTTCCTGAATAATTTCGTTGATAATTTCTTTAACAATAACTTTATGGTAATCTTTCATACACTAATAAATATTAGGAAAATAAAAAAAGGGGAACGAATTCCCCTTTTCCTTTAATTTATTTGTCTGATTAGATATTGTCAAACGATGCTCCTGTTGGAGTGATGTAGAATGTTATATCTATGAACTCTAAAGAACGAGTTGGTTTGATATAGATTTTACCTACCATTTGATTTCTGTCTAAGTCTTCAGTGTCACTTGAAACCGTAACTCTAAAGTCGTATAAACCTCTGTCTCTTCTGATTGCATCTAAGATTGGATTAACCGCATTTAAGAAGTCTTGTCTTACTTGTTCGTCGTTTTGGTCAAATAACAATCTCACAGAAACTGCAGATATCAATTTACGAGCTTGTAATAATAATCTTCTCACGTTAATTCTATCAAGAGCAGATTCTCTAACTTGAAGAGTCTTGTTACCCCAAATTACTGTACCAACATCAGAGAAGGTTGCAATTGGGTTGATTCTTCCTTGGTAAAGAGTATCTCTATCTTCTTGAGTCAACTTCTTACGTGCTTTGATTGAGTTTACAATACCTCTTGTGTAACCTGCCGCTGCGAACCAAGGGAATGCAATGTTGTCGGTCAATGCCAAGTTTCTTGTTACCTCAGCCGTTGCTGGGATGTAGATTTGAGTATTGTTCACACTATCACGAGTTAATACCCAAGGGTAATAAGTTGCCGTGTAGTTAGAGTCAATTCCTGTTTGTTCTAAGTCGTCAACCGCTTGTTGTGGGTAGATCAATCCATCACCACCTGTAGTAGTAGGTAAGAACATATTGTAGTCAGGTGTTGTTGCAATATACAATGAGTCAGCTCTGTCGTTTTCAATCATATCAATTGTAGCTTCAACTAAGTCACTATTGTTTACGTAGTCAATACCTGGGGATACAAATACATTGATGTTAACCGCCTCAGGATTAGAGAATGTTTGGATTCCTAATAAGTAAGCGTAGTAGTCAGTATTTGCGAAACTTTGTGTTCCATCACCGATAGAGATTTGTTTAAATGCTCCCCATCCTGTTGCTAATGGATATCTTGGTGAAGGACAAGCTCCGTTCAAGAATCCATTTCTACCAAGTACAAATCTGTCTGAATTTGTTCTGTATTCTCTATAGATATCCCATCCGTCAAAACCACCATAGAACATTGTTGTGAATTTTCTTGAGTAAATTCTGTAATATGGACTTGTTTCACTTGTAGGTTCTTGTTGGAATGTAGCATCACCAACATAGTATTTAGGTGTTCCACTTGTTGCAAATGCTGGTCCTATTACAATAACACTAGCATCTTTATCCATGTGGAATCCTCTTGTTTGGTATGACCACTCAACTCCATCAACATTACATAAATCAATTGGAGCTCTTTTTCCTTTGTATTGGAAGAAGTCTGTGTCAAATCCGATGTTATTAGAGAAACCTAAATAAGTTCTTCTAACGTTATCACCATTTGATCTGATTGAATCATCGTTACCACTTGTAAAACCGAAAGGTGGATTATAAATAATTTCACCAGGGTAATCATATTTAGTTTTATAAACAGGGAATGGAGGTGTTACATCAGCATATTCTCTAAATGTATATCCATCAAAACCACAAGGTAATGAATCAATAGGTGCGTCCTCATTCATTTCAACCATTACAAATTTAGAGTTCAACGCATATTCTCCGTCTAATGAACCTATTTTTTTACCGATGAAATTATTTTGATTTAAATCCATACTACAATTTGTAAATTTCTCTAAAACTGTAGGGTTGGCATCTGAATCGTAGAAATCTCTTACAATTACATCAAATGTTCCATTGGAGAATGACATATTGATAATTGAAACTTTAATTTCAGAGTTTGCTGAGTTACCATCAGAAATTGAGTAGAACTTGAACAAGTTAAATACTTTAGTACCTCTTAATTCAGATACAATCCAAGGGGTACTTGGTGATTGGTATCTATCTAAGTACCATCCAATACTATCTTGTTGTCCACTTTGTGCGGAATCTAATTCAATTAAGTTTGAACTCAAACCTCTAATGAAACCTTTGTTCCATCCATAGTTTAATAAAGCTTGGAATTTTTCCTCTAAGAATAAAGGAACATTCTTTCTTGGTTTTTGGAAGTTAGTTGATCCAAATACTTTAGAAATGTACTGAGAATCTGAAGTTGCAAATGATGTCTCAAAAGAGAATGCAGTTCCATCATCATTTGTTACATTAACAACGAATGGTAAATATGGATTTTTAAGAACTCCCACATATTGTCCTGACATATTTAAATTTACATTATTAATATTTGTCACTTCAAACAATGGGTTTGTTGAATCTGCGTATGTTGCAATACCTCTTGATCTTAATGTACCAACAACTAAATCATCAAAGTTAGTATATGATGTACCTGTATAATAATAAACCGATCCATTAATTGTACCTGTATAACAATTAGTATTAACTGCGGTTGGTGTAGGTGTAGGTGATAATGCTGGCGTTGCCGTAGCACATGGATTAACTGCCGACGGTGTTGGTGTCGGTGTAAATGGAATTGTTGTTGTTGTAGTTACCGGTATTAAAGTCAAATCATCAACATATGCAAAGAATGAGAATCCTGAATAACTATTATTACCATTATTTGTAAATAATGAATAATACCAAGGGTCATTATATGGTGATTCATAATTAGTTTCAGTACTTGATACTGAAGGTACACCATAAACATTAGTTTCATTTACGAAAACTGTTGATAACGCATCATAATCAGGACCATAAATTGTTCCGAAATAATCTATTGTGTTAGTTTGTGCAGTAAATGGGTTAGCATCAGTAAGTACATCAAAAATCATAGTATTGATTTGAGTTTCTAATGTTGATACATCTCCATTAAATTGTTCAAACTGAGTAGTTAATATAGTTTCAATCTCAGCAGGGAAATTAGTTGTATAACTAATAGTTGTTTGTGAGTTTGAACACCCCGTAAATTCTACAACATAAGGTATAATCTTATAATCTGCAGGATCACAATAAGGTAAACAATCAACTATTTGTGGTGTATCACAATAAAAGTCAATGGTAGTTGGATCAACATTTGCTTTAGTTACAATAGACCAAGATGGTCCTGCATCATAACCAGAAAGTCCTAAAACTCTTGTTACAAATAATTGATTAGATTGTTGTAAATATGATTTTGCTATGTAAGCGGCCTCATACTTAGGGATCTGTGTGTTTATGAATTTTTCTGCGGATGTTCCTCCGAAGTAAGTTTGAAATTCCTCATAGTTTTTGATGAATATCGGTTCAAAAGCTGGACCTTTTAAAGTTTCACCTGCAATACCCAATGTGGTAACTCCCACACTTTGTGCCACAAAACTTAAATCCACTTCAGAAGTATAAACACCAGGTGATACGAATACTTTACCGTTAGTTGCCATAATTTAGTTTATTTTTGGTTTTAATTTTATTTATTATATAAATATTGATAATTTGAGGAAAAACTTTACTTATTAGAAAGTATTTATATTTTGGTAAGATTTTATTCTGCCTTTTTTCTGCCCTATGGATAAAGATACTAAGAAGATAAAAAACCTGAAGATTTCGGTTGAATCACACGAGACCCTAAAGAAGTATTGCGATAAACGTGGTATTAAAATGTATAGGTTTTTGGAGAACCTTATTTTTGAAAAATGTAAGGAAAAAAAAGATATCTACGGGGAGGATTAAAGTAACTCTTCACTAAATACTATTGAAGATTGTTCAGAAGGATTATCTTTAATAATTGTTATTTTAATTACATCCCCATTATTAACTAATACCACAACTACATCATCACCATAGTAATCACCATTAATAAAAACAGAATATGAATCCACGTTTTCACTACCCATAAAACGCATATTTACGGTATAATGAAATGTTTCCTCCTTTTCTGTGTTAATATCTGAATATGTAAAGGTTGCAGTTTGTGGTGAATTAGGAACTTCTTTTTTAGGTTTTCTTTTTTTAATTTTACTTTCAGTTTCGTATATTTGGAATATTCTTGTAACCGCAGGTTGTACCTCAAACTCATCTTCATCAATTAAGAATCCCATCATTGTGAAAGTATATTTTTGAATGTATACTTTTCTCTTTTCCAAATCCATTATTGACTCATCAGAAATATCATCATTAACAATTGGAATATAGTGACCTTTAATAGTTTGATATGATTGTCTTGACGCAAATTTTTCTAATACAATTTGATTGAATTTATTTAACTCTCTCATTCTATTACAAACAATTGCAACGGTGTATTTTATATCAACAGGAACAGGTTGTGGAATCTTGTAAATATCCATTCCATGACGTTGACCATCCCAAGTTGGTACTTTGGCGTAGTAATATAATCTTCTGTTTGGGATATTATACATAACCGCTGGGTTACTACCATACTTAACTTCAGGTGTTCTGATTACCGTAATAAATGGTGGTTCAACATTCTTATCAATATTTTCAAAGTTCCACGTCTCAACAAATTGAGCCCAATTTTGTGTTGTTATTAAAACATCCACCATTGGTACCGTTTTTCCTTCAACTACAGTTTTAAGTCCGTCTTTAACAAAATCTAAAAACCCCCTATCTAAATCAGCATGTAATAAACTTTTAGGTAAATAAGTACCATCTTCCGAAATCATATCGGCAATCTCATGTCGTCTAGGAAGAAGTGTCTTCTTAGGTATTAATGATATGTCTTTTTTTATTTTTTTAGGTAACCCCATATTAGTTTATTAAAAATATTTTATCTTTAATGTTAATCATTTCAATTTCATTTGACTTATAAATTGGTTCTTCCGTTGTTTTATTAACAAAAGAATCATATTTGTAAGGATTGTATGTAACCACATCATTTGATTCAGGTACTGGAATATTCCTACAAGGAAATTCACAATAATCATCTAAATTACCAATAACAAATGCGTGAACATTTTTTCTTTTTTCGTCTCTTACTTTTTGTTTTCCACCTTGTCTTACTCTAAACTCAACATCATTTAATTTTAAATAGTCAGCCTTTAACATAAGAAGTCCTTTATGGGTTACCGAAAATGTGTGTCTATGTAAGTCATAATAACACATTACTTTTTTACCAATTAAATTGTTAATTTTATTTTTTAACAACCCTTCTTTTTCATCAGCTATTATTTTCATAATCCTCTAAATTCGTTTGGTCCGACAGGTGATCCAATTATTGTCCTATAAAAAGGTTTATATCCTTTATAAGTATGTTTTATATCTGAAGTGACACGACCATCATTAACCACGGTATAGTATCTCACAAAACTTTCCGTATCGTAATAACCAACATAATCACCAAACTGAATATCAATTTCTAAATCTTCTAAAGTTTTTAAATAAACCGACATTGTAATATTACCAGGCTCAAGTTGATCCATTTTTGTGGAACCCAAGAATTTATTTTCAGGTGCAGCAATTGCAATATATGCGTTGAACTCAACAGGGGGTAAAAATTTAACACCGTCCTTAACCGTTTCACCATACACATCATCAATTTTGGTTTTTACTTTATCAACTCTATAAAGTACACAAGTGAAATTCATATCACCAACCAACCACTCTTGACCCATCTCAACCTCAAGGTTAAAATCGTTATCACCAAAAAATTTACCTAGTCTTGTTATAGGAACTCTATTCGCCATTTTGTCGTATTTATTGATAAATATCTTTTTTATTGTTATTTTTATAAAAAACAAAATTTTGGAAGTTGCCCCATCACTAATAGAGCATAAAGCTTTGTCCTTATTGGACTCGTATTCGGGTGCCAACAATCATATATTGTATCTAAAAACAAAAAAAGAAACTAGTAAAAAGTTTTACCCAACAAGAACTCAATCAGATTACATTATAAATTATTTTGATACGGTTCCTAAGGTTGCTCGTAAGTGGGTTGATCTTGATACATATTTTGCAAAGAAGTTTGCCGAAGAAAGATATTTGATGGAAACTCCTGAAAAAATTTACATTGAGAAATTATTAGTTGAGAAAGAAAAATCATATCATATTTGGGGTAAGTTCTTTGAAAAGGATCCTTTAACAGAATTTTGGGTTCCTAAATCTTCATTAATAAAAACTCACAATGTTGAAAAAGTTGAGGTAGATTATTCTAAATATGATCACCGACCTCCATTGGAACATCAAAAAGAAGCGGTAGAAAAGTTGGCAGGATCAAGACGATTCATTCTTGCTGATGATATGGGTCTTGGTAAAACAACCGCAACAATTATTGCCGCTTTAGAGACAGGATCAAAGAAAATATTGATTATTTGTCCTGCATCATTAAAGATTAACTGGCAACGTGAAATTGAAAATTATTCAGATAGACCTGTTTATATTGCAGAAGGAAAGAAATTTTCAACTGAATCTGATTTTGTTATCGTTAATTATGATATCCTAAAAAATTTCCACGATACTGATCCAAAAAAGAAAAATGGATCAATATTAAATCAATCAAACTTTGATCTTGTTATTTTAGATGAGGCACATATGATTTCAAATCCCCAAGCTCAACGAACAAAAATCATAAATCATTTTGTTAAGGATATTAAAAGAGTTTGGTTATTAACGGGAACTCCAATGACTTCTCGTCCAATGAACTACTATAACTTACTGAATATTATTGAATCACCTGTTGCACAAAATTGGATGGCTTACGCTATTCGTTATTGTCAGGGTTACCAATTTATGGCGGGTAGAAGAAAAGTTTGGAACGTAACGGGGGCATCTAATTTGGAAGAGTTAAGAGATAGAACTTCAAAACAAATTCTTCGTAGGTTAAAAGAAGATGTGTTAGATCTTCCCGATAAAATTATTTCTCCTGTATATCTTCGTTTGAAATCAAAAGAGTATGAAGAACTGATGGGTGAATACTATGATTGGTTTGATAATAAAAAAGACGAATCCTCTTCCCTTACCGTTCAGTTCTCAAAATTGATGAAAGTAAGGAAGGTTATTGCAAATGAAAAAACAAAACAGACAATTGAATTTGCTGAAAACATCATTGAACAAGGTAAGAAAGTTATAATCTTTACTAATTTTACAGATACCTTACAAACAATTTACCAACACTTTGGTAAACAAGCAGTTTATTTAGACGGTAGTTGTTCCAAACCTCATCGTCAAAACGCAGTTGATGAGTTTCAAGAGAACGATAAGATTAAAGTATTTGTGGGGAATTTAAAAGCTGCTGGTGTTGGTTTAACTTTAACTGCCGCTGAGGTTGTTATTATGAATGACCTATCATTTGTTCCCGCTGAACACGCTCAGGCTGAAGATAGAGCGTATCGTTATGGTCAAAAATCAAACGTACTTGTTTATTACCCATTGTATGAAAATACAATAGAAGGTGCGGTATATGACATACTAAATCGTAAAAAAGAAATCATTAGAACCGTTATGGGTGATCAACAACCTGAAAACGTTGGTGATGTTGTTGAGGAAATCCTTGGTTTAATTAACAAGAGAAGATAAATCTTTTTGTTATTGATAATATTTATCATTAATGAAAGTAAGCATCAAACGTATAAATTCAGGACTTGATTCAAAGTATAACGAGTTAATTCACACCTTTATTAAATTCTTACAAAAGAATTATCAATTAAAGGAGGATATCACTATTCAATTTGTGGGTAAAAAAATAGGTGGAATGTCTACAGGTAGTCAACACCCAAAAAATGGAATTAAAGTATTAACTGATGGTAGATTAAATCGTGATATAATGAGAACATTAGCTCATGAGTGGGTTCATGCTTACCAAATAAATGTTCTTAAAAGAGAACAAGGTCCAAACATTGGTGGTCAGAATGAAGATGAAGCAAATGCATATGGTGGCCGACTAATTAAAATGTTTGAAGAAGAATACCCACAATTTAATGAATATGTTTTTGAAGGGTTTAAAGGGATTAACAATAAAATTAATCTTATTAATGAACAAATTTTAATTTCAGAAAAACAAAATATCAAAAAAGATTTTATAATGGAAATGAAAAAAATTGGTATTGAAAAATTACCATATTCATATTCATCAATGAAACAATTTGTAGATCCTGAAACTATGGATATCCATTACAACAAACATTATAAAGGTTATGTTAAGAAATTAAATGATGCGTTATCAAATAAAAAAGGTGATGTTGAATTAGAAGACATAATCAAAAATATTAGTAAGTATGATACTAAAGTTAGAAATAATGCTGGTGGTGCCTTTAATCACGCTTTATTTTGGAAAATGTTAAGTCCAACCAAACAAAAACCAAGTGGTGAAGTATTTGAAAAAATTACAAAACAATACGGAAATATTAAAAAATTAAAAGATGAATTTAATCAGGTTGCTAAAGATAGATTTGGATCAGGGTGGGCTTGGTTAATTTTAACTAAAAATAATAGATTAAAAATTATTTCCACATCTAATCAAGATAATCCATTAATGAATGTAGTCAAAGATGGTGGGTATCCACTATTAGGACTTGATGTGTGGGAACACGCATACTATCTAAAATATCGTAATAAACGTGACGAATATATAAATAATTTTTGGAATCACGTTAATTGGGAATTTGTTAACGAATTATATTTGTTAAGAACAAAATAATAAGATATTTATAAATAAAACTCATATGTCAATAATTAACGAACCAGAAAGAAGTGACCTATACAAAAAAGTAAAACACGTTTTAGGCGCTCCACTTAGAAGTGTAGAATTGGAAGAGGAACAAATGGACACTCTTCTTGAATTTTCTATTGACGAATATTCACAATACGTCCAAGATTGGTTAACTGAATCTCAGTGGACTAATTTGTATAACTTAAACATGGACACTCAATCATTATCAAAAGCGTTTACAACAAGAAGTTTAGATTACGAAACACGATACACTTATGCTTATTCTAAAATTGTAGGTCTACAAGCGGGTGGTGATTCAGTATTGAAAAAAGATTTTATACAATTAGTTCATAACCAACAAATATACGAAATTCCTGAAAACAGAGAACTTAATGAATTGTTATGGTTTACACCGGCAACTTTAAATAATTCAATGTTTGGGGCAGGATTTGGATTCGGAGAATTTGGTGGTGGTATTGGTGGAGCAGGTGGATTTGCACAAATGGGTAACATGGCAGGAAGTTATTTTATGATGCCAGCATTTGATATGTTATTAAGAATGCAAGAGATCAACATTCAGAAAAGAATTATTTCGGGAGATTTAACTTATAGGGTAACCGCATTACCGGGAGGTAAGAAAGCAGTTCACTTAATGAACACTCCTGGTGGTAAATTTGACTTTGGTAATTCCACAATGATGAAAGGTAGAGTTTGGTATTGGTATTATGATGTTGGTCCTGAAGATAGGGACGAATGTTTAAAAAACAATCCTGATATTATTAAATTACCTTCTGATGTACCATACGATAAAATTAGTTGGTTGGATCTTAATAATCCAGCTCAAGTTTGGGTTAGAAGATGGTTTATTGCTTATTGTAAAGAAACATTGGCAAGAGTAAGAGGTAAATTCAGTGGTAACCTTAAATCCCCTGATGGTGATTTAACTATGGATTATGCGGCATTAGCAACTGAGGCAAAAGATGAAAAAACAAAATTAATTGATGAATTAATTGGTGCCGAAGGTCGTCTAACAAGATTAAAACCTGAAAAGGTAATGGAACGTGAAGCGTTAATTGCCGAAAACTTAAATAAGGCAATGAAATTTAGAGCGTTTCCAAGACAAATTTACGTTATTTAATATGCCAATAATTAAAGAAATACCAATAAGAAAAACAGTAATGAAACAAAATATTGTAATAGAACACAAAACTGAATATAATAATTTAATTTTGTTAGAAAAGAATCACACCACCAATGGTGAGGATTTAATTATTGTTAAAACAATCGGTGGGTCAGAAATTTTATTAAACTCTGAAACCACCAATCGTATTATTATAAAATCATTGGTTAGTGTTTTAGTTAAACCTAACACAGGAAAAATTGATGAGGAGTGGGATGAACTATTGTTAGAAAAGGGGGCTTGTGTCCAATTTCAATTTGTTCAGGGTAACTGGTATATCCTATCTTCAGACGGGTTGAAGATGTCATAAACACCTCATCACACGAATTCTTCCCAACCTTCTTCGGCCAATCCATACATATAGTTTGGATCAATACCGACAGATTCCCAAAACTCTACTTCACCTTGTTCCATTTTAATTAAGTTTTCGTAAACATCATCTTGGTCACCAGGACTAAATGGTTTACCATTAATCAATTTACATTGGTCTGATGTATAGAAACTTCTATCTTCAGGATCCTTAACTAATAAAGTATCTCTAACCTCATCATCAAATACAATCATCAAAGGTTCAACTCGTTTGTTAAAAGTTGCAATTGCTCTTTGGATATTATATTCCCCTAACATTTCGGGGTTATTTTCTAAATCCGATGGTTCAATACGATAACAATTTAATTCTACGTGTGAACCAAGTACTGGCATTTTACCGTGTTTCTCAAAGTATTCATCTTTTTCCTTCTTAGTCATTTTTTCATTAACTTTCTGAACATCACCATGAGATGCCTTTGTTCCGTTGTTAACATAAAGGATTGTATCTCCAAGATTTGATTGTATCCCATCTCTAATAAGAAGTTCCATATGAGCCATTCGTGAATTAAGATTACCCGCTTTAGTAGTTTGTTTACTACGTTTGATGTAATCCTCAACACTTAATTTAACTCTTGATTTAGATGCAATCTCAGCCAACGGAACTCTTTGGTCAAATATCTTTTGGATATACTCATAATACCACTCAATAAATTCTTTACCCTCACCTCTAAGTAATTGTTTAACTCCCTTATCCAAAAACTTCTCAATGTATTTTGGCATCTTCTTAGACTTAATACTATTACCCGTTAATTTAACCTTACCATTTTGTTCCATTGTTGCGTAGTTCTTACGAGCCAAGTTAATACAAGAATCCCAAGTACCATCACAATCAAGTCCCATTTCACCTTTCATAAAGATATCATTAAACTCTGCAACATCGGCATCATAACCACGATATTCTTTACCCTCTTTAACCAACCAATTTTTTCCTTTACCTATATAAACTCTGTCATCAACACCACCATCAGGTAATGAGAAGTTCATACCATCGGTATCACATACCAAAGGACTATATCCTCGTTTACTAAAGAACTTTAACATTTGTCGTAGGTATTGTCTACCTGTACAAGTAATCTGTTCCCCCATGTCAATATCACCCCACGGAAATACCTGTGGTGCTGATAACGATCCGAAGAACGCATTAATAAAGATCTTAATAGGTAATTGTTTACGGTCAAAAGATGTTGATTTCTTCTTATCTATGGTTTTATATTCTGCCGCCAAGTTCTTATACATAATACGAGAGTTACGGAAGTAGGTTAATAACCCCTTCATTGCTCCCGTTATATCACACTCAGGGAACACGTCGTGAACTAACTGAATGGATGGGTATAGTGACGAGTAGTCAAGCTTAAGAACGTCCTTAGAATAACCTACTTTAAGTAAACGTGATAAACCACCAACAAAACTTCTTCGTTCTTTTTTCTGTGGTATTGCCAAACCATATTTATATGACCAAGCCAACATTACCATTTTCCATAATGTTGCCGTTCCCATTGTGGATGCTCTTTCATATGTTGTTGGTACCAAGGATGCTAATAGAAACGTTGCTTGGTTGAACTCGTCATCCACAATCAACGTTTCCTCAAGGTCATCGTCAAGATAACGCTCAACTATGTCGTCCCCCGTTGTTTTAAGATATACATCCCCTCGTCTTACACATATCTCATCTACCTTTGGATCGGATCCAACTTTTTTGTAATTACCATTTTCTACGTTTAACCAATATTCGTCCTTTTCTGCATACATTGGACCAATACTTGTGTGGTCAATATAGATACGATCTTTTGCTTCGGCATCAATAAACTTGGTAATATACTTCAAACCTGCCTCTTTAATGTTTGAGTTGATCGCTTGTGATCTACGAACTGAGTGAATAATATCAATTACATTATAACCCCACATTTGAACTTGATTAAATCTTTCAACCTCATTTGCCAACTTTAACATTGATTCTTTTTGTGATATTGTCTTTTTAGCATTCATTGAGATTGCAATCTTCTTAATATCTAAATGAAGTGATTTACATCTTTCAAATATCCAAAACCAGTCAAAGTTTGCTGAGTTATACCCCGCAATGATTGATGGTTTAAGTTGGTCTATTGTTTTGAAGAACTCCACAAGACCTGCTCGTTCCTCATCTTCGTTTGAACATTCAATAACTTTTTGGAATCCTTTATTTGTTTTCATTCCAATCATAAAGATACGACCATCCTTTGGTTCTAATGCGGTCGTCTCAAGGTCAAATACAAACCTCGTTATATCATTGTATTCCTCAAACCCTTTGAACAATCTTTTCTCTTTTGAGATGAGGTATTGTTCCACAGGAGAAACCATTAGGATTTTATCTTTTGCCTTTTCACCCCACGGATCAATTCCACCATCACGGAAGAATTGGGTTAAAGAACGATATCCTTTAATGGATTTAACCATAAAGGTTAATCCTTCTTCTAATCGTTCATTACCATCTGTTCGGAGTTTTTCTATGAGGATACCATATTTACCCATCGCCTGTTTTTGCAATGCTTTGGAACCTTCGTAAAAGTTAAGACCACGTAGATCACCAACCCAAGCAAACGCGATTAACGAATCTTGTTGTATAATTTTACCTTTACCAGGTACTTCTTTAATTTTGAAAATGTGGTCTGATACGTAATCAAACTCTACGGAAACAATATGTTCCTCAGGATCGTTCCCTTCTAGGAAACTTTTTATTTCTTCTTGTGATATCACTATAAATTATTTTAGTTGGTTTATTAGCTGCCGAATTAGGTCGGCATTTACCTTCGTAAAATAAATATAGGAGTAAAAATTACTCTTATCAACTGATTTGTTAATTTTTTTAATTAGTCAATTGGTAATCCAGTGTTATAACTAATGGTAATATCACTCCAACCAATACCAAATTCATATTTCATAACTTTATCAACAACAACATAAGATTCAAATTGTAATGTACTGTCAGGAATAACATCAGTATTGATAAAAATACCACTTAAAAAATATACATCGTTTTGTGTGTTACCCGTCACTTGACTTGGTAAAACATCAATAATATAATCATATGCGGCATCTCTAATTGTTTCTGTCGCAAAAATCATTTGTTTATTATATATTTCCTCACTAGTTCCTGTAAATCCTGATAATACGTTTTTAAATGGCCATAAAATATCTGTTAACTTCCAAAAAGAATAATTACCATTATCAAATGGTGGATTACTTTGACTTGGAGGTGCTGATAAAACATTTACAACTTGGTTAATTGCTCCCCAAACTGCACCACAAGTATTATCTGTTATACTATCAGCTTTACCTCTACGTAACATTCTTCCTGAACGACCATCTTCAGTCACACCAATATGTGGCATACTCGTAACAAATAAAGTGGCATTTGTTTCGGTAGCACCACTTGTTGCTACGTGACTTGCAAATGCCCCAAAACCAACACTACCCACAAATGGATATCCCGCTAATCCACCTGACATAAATGGACCTAAAAACGAATTAATACTATTTGGCCATTGACCAATATTTGATGGTACTTTTGATGCGTCAACATCATCAGAACAAATACCTTCAGCTAAAACAATAGATGTTGATGGTATTCCTTGATTTGTAATATAATCAGTTGTATATGTCCCCCATACTTCAGATAATACCGCTCCTGAGAATGGTTTTAATCCACCATCTATTGTAACGTCTCTAACTGTTGTCGTATATGCATCCTGACCATTTTGCGGGGCTGGGACAATTACATCATATGTGTAATTAAATTCAGGTACAAATAATTCATAAGTACCATAAGGATAATTTGTGATATTATTAAAAGGTATTGTTTGTGTACCTAAATTAATTGTACCACCCGTTTGTGGGTTAAAAGTAACATTAGCGGTATCCCCCGATAAATTTTGACTTGTAATTCTTATTCCTTGTATCATTTTTTTTATTTTTCTTTTTATTTTTATTTATAAATATCTTATAATTTTAAATTATTAAATCAAAGTTTACATCATCTTCAGGTATTTCTATAGGGACTAAATTTGTAATAACCAAATCAAAGTTTACATCATCTTCAGGTATTTCTATAGGAACTAAATTAGTTATTACTAAACCAAAGTTTACATCATTTTCTGGTATGTCTAAAACAACAAAATCATTGTGGATTGTTGTTGTTGTTGTGATTGGTATATATGTAGTAGTTGTTGTTGTCGGTAATGGTGTTGGAGTTGGTGGGCAACAAGCCCTACAACTAGGACAAGGTGTTGTTGTGGTTGTAGTTGTTGTAGGTATACTAGCACAACAAGGGAAACCAACAACATAACAAGATTCATACGGAAGATCATCCGCAATGAAACTTTCTTGTACGTTTATATAAAGTTTTTCTCTGATTGGTAAAATTAATGTGCCATCTGAATTTCTTAATAAGAACTGACCTTCATATCTACCAACTTTTCTTGTATCATTTGATGTGAACTGATAATAAACATAATACTCATACTCAGCATTTGGGTCCAATAATGTTTTCTCAACAAATCCTGCGGGTCTTGTAACAATTCTTGGAATTCCAGTCTCAGTATCTACCATTGAAAAGAAGATAGAAGATTCCTCAATCATTTCCATCATCTTATTATAATCACTTCTACCGTCTTTAACGACTTGCATCTTTAAAACGGGTAACGTAGCATTTTTCTTAATGTAAAATTCCATTATTTGATTTTACAATAAATATTGCAATTAACATTCTTTTCTCAAATTACCATCATAAAAATCAAATCTATTGTGATCAGTTGGTGTTGAAAGTAATACAGAACCCGTTATATTACCCTTTACCATTTCTTGATAACAATGGGACATAAGAGTTTGTTCATAAGGCATACCATATTTTGTTTTAAGATAACATTTGTAATTACCTTCTTTTGACATGACTATTGGCCAGTTACACAAATAAATTTCACCTGTAGCATATGGTATTCCATTATAAGATTTTATGTGTTTAAATTCTAAATTAGGTGAGTTAGCATCCAAACCATGTTCGGGTAATCTTGGATTGTTTACCCAATGGGATTCTCTGAAAGATTGTGGAACATTATACCAAGCCCATTGTTTATTGTGACTACCATAAAATTCACTAAAGTTTAACTTTAAAAAATCAAAATTTTCTTCTTTTATTATTTTTAATGTGTTGTCAAATATGTTTTTTATTTTTCTAACAAATCCATTTTTACAAGTTATATCTCCCCCATTATAAAAAAACATATCATCCTCAAAAAAATAATAATGACTTAAATTATTTTGTTCATTAAAATGTTCAGCAATAAATTGTCTTCCACCTGTTATACCAATATTATCTTTTTTAATATGTTCAAACCCATATTGGTTACATAGTTGAATATATCTTTCGGTTGTCGTTAAATCTGTTGAGTTATTAAGTAAATATTTTTTAGTTTTAGTTACGAATGATGGATCGTAGTCTAACATTGACTCAATTAGAGTCTCAAATTGTTTTGGTGAATTAAACGTAATAACATATAATCCTATCTCACTACCAATATCATTAATTTTAGTTTCAACCGTCATATTTTTTAAATCCTCAAAAAATTTACCCATCAAACCATTATTTTCTATTTCGGAATACGTTATTAAATTAGGATATTTGTAGGTCATAATTGTAAATAACGACTCTTCAGTTCCCATTAACCCTTGTGATAAAGTATCGTTCATTAATCCATAGTATATACTATTGATTTCAGAAATAACATCTTTTTTTCCACCAAAGAAACCAGCTCTAGCAACCATATTAACAGGTTTACCCGCTAAATCACACAACTCTTGATATTTAAATCCATGTATTTCACTATTTGTTTCATAAGGGAAACAAACAAAGTGAAAATTCTTAACCAATTGAGGTAATTTATTTAAAACTTTATCTTGAGTGAAGTATCCTGGATGAATTGTATTTGTTAAACCAGCATCAATCCAAAACATATATTCTGAATCAAACTTATCTAAAATCTTTGCATCGTGTAAAAGATAAACTTTGGACATTACCAAAGGATTATACATTTCTAATTTAGCTTGTGTAGAATTTGTTAACCAACCAATTTGATTATACCAATCAGGGTTAGTTCTTATCTTTTGTATTTTATCATAAAAATCATTATTTTTAAACCAAGATAAATCCCTGATTACAAATTGTGTGTTTTCACTACTTCTATTGTTTAATACAAATTCTTCTAATTCTTTATCTCCAAATATTATCATATTCACATCAACCTGTAATAGTTGTTGAAATTTATCTAAATAATGTTGAAATGATCTAGACCACCCTTCTTGAAGGTCACCTCTTCCAATATCCCAAAGACCTGTCACTAATGTAAGTTTTGAGTTTGAGGTTTCAATTATTTGTTTTGGTTCTAATTTTGACTTTATTTCTTCATACACATCTTCTCTAACCGCATCAATATCCATATTATCCAAAATTTCATAAACATATCCTGATGAGGTAAATTTATTAAGGATGTTAGTTTTTTCTTCGTCTGTCATATTACACCATTCTAAACGTATTAAAATAGGTCTAAATTTTTCTAAATCAATTTGTTTGAATATTGTATAGTCATGTCCCTCCGTATCTACAGATAATACATCAAAATAATCTATATCGTGTTTTTTAACTAACGTATCCCAAGTAATGCAATTAACCTCAACATCTACGGCATACTTCTCAACAACTTCTCTATCTCCTTCACTACCCATACCATTCTTTGTTGGGTCAATAACGCTCATACCATAAAATGCTTGATGAACTAATCCTTGATCAACAATCTCAATTGGAATTGTTTTCATGTTTATAGTTCCGTTGTAGTTACTAATTGCGGAGTTCTCAAACTTATTAGCTGGGTTACCTCCTTTATGTTTAACCAATCTGTCAAAGTGAGGTTTCATTGGTTCCACATATAACACATCTGAATTATACATATCCGCATAACCACTCATACTATCAAATAAAACACCGTCCATTGCACCAATGTTAATCATAAATAGTTTTTCACCTTTTCTACCATAGTAGTGTAAAACCTTGTCAAAAAAATCTTCCATAATTATTTTTTAAAATTTTTGGTCAAAGAACATCCCTTCATGAAGTCCTAATTTATAAATGTTATTACTGTTACTTAAATAAAATTCAATAAATAAAAACTTTCTATTTCCAGGTGATGGGTCACAACCCATAGATTCGTTATTAACGGGAAAATAAAATTTTTCATTATTCTGTTCCTTCAATTTTTCTTCTATTACACTCTTAACATCTTCCGTAACATTTAATGGAATATTTGAATAACCCTCATCAATTTCAAATGGAGGGGTACCATAAAATGCATTTAATACCGTTATTTTAATTGGGTCATTTTCAGTTCTTATTTTTTTATACCAATCCTCATGTATAATAGTAACATATGGGTTATACGTAAATTTAAAAAATTCATAATTAGTTTGATTTTCCACATACGAATTTAACCAAGCTTCATAATCCCACCTACCCCAATAATCAACGGGTCTACATTTTTTTATGTGTTTAGATTGTGACCACCAAAAGTTACCCCAATACCAACCACCATTACAAGTAACACCAACATTATCATATTCGTCTAATTTATCAACACAATCTTTCCATTTATCAATGACAAAATATTCCAAACACTCTCTCCATGATTGTATATTTTTTACTTTATCTTCATTAACTTCTTTAGTTTCGTTATTTGTATATGTATTACTAACTCCTTTACCATGAAAATAAAGGATCTTCATGTCCTCATTGTTATCACCTAATTCTTTTACTTTATGAATACCAGGGTATTCAGCTCCATTATTAACATGACATTCGGTTTGTATTTTATTGTAATCTTTAAGAAAGTCGGTGAATACATTTTCATCATTTCCATTTAAATTACAAGTAAACCATATAATATCTGCGTTGTCATATAACCCAGAAGATATAAGTCTTTCTATTTGGGAATTTAATATTTCTTGCCAGTTACCTGTAAGAAATGTGTGGTGAACTATACCTATCATTATTTTTTTATTATTACACTTGTTATACTCCAATCGGGTCTATTTTGATATATCTCTACAGATAAAATATTATCATTTAAATAATTAATCTCATCTTCCGTTAAATAATCGGATTGTATTTTGCCCGTTGATATGAAATTGTTTAACATATCTAAGGTTAATGTTTTTGTTGAGTCTCCCCACCCACACCAAGCCTTTTCAGGCATCGGAGCCTCTAAACTAGTATGTAAGTCCTCAAGTACATATATCCCCCCTGACTTTAATGTTTTAAATAATTTTGCTAATGTGATTTGTTGATCGTGCATTCTATGTGAACCATCTTCTAATATAACATCAATGTCACTATATTGGTTTGCAAATGTTTCTAACATTTCAGGAATTGATTGGTCAAGATTAATTAATTCAATACGATCTAAATTTTTATCTCTTAATTTTTCTTCACAGAAAGGTAAATTATTATCTAACCCTAAAACTTTTGAGTTTTTAAAATAATCTCTCCACATTAAAATAGATCCTCCATGATTCACACCTATCTCAACAAAAGTTTTAACTTCTTCTCGTATGGGAAGAAATAAATCATCGTAAATTAATCTTAAATAATTATGTTCATAATGTTTATCCGTATCGTAATATTCTACAATATCAGATAATTTTTCACCATCAGGGATATCTATATTGAAGATGTCGTAATAACATTTATCAATGGTTCTATTTGGTAACATACCATAAGAGAAGGCGTGAAATATAAAATTTTTATCTACGTTATTTTTATACTCTCTACCGTTTAATACTTTATTAGTTATTAATTTAATGTTTGTTTTAGAATCGGGCATAATATCCATTAAATGTCCGAAACAAGTTTGATCGTGCCATAATCCCGTTTTATAGAACCCCATTTCATTATTTGGTCCTCCAACTAAATTATTACCTGTCTCCCACCATTTATTCATTACTCGTTTTGTCCAATCTGAATTTTTCATTATGAAAACACCAGCATTTAATTTACTAGGTCCATAATCTTCGGTACATATAATATTATAATCTGAATCAATAAAATCTTCCACTTTATAACTAAAATCACATACTATCGCATCTGCATCTAAAAAAAGAATGTAATCAGGATTATATAACTCAAAAACCTCATTAATAAATTTTGGTTTATACCATGTTGGGGATCTACCTTCTAATGCAGTTTTTATTTTATTATTGTCGGACTCTAAATGATATATGTATCCTTTTTCATCACAATACTTTTTATTTATTTCTTTTGTAAATTTACCATAACTAAGGTTAGTGGTAAAAAATTGTGCTATAACTATTTTTTTATTTTCTTCCATATAATTTTTTTAATTTTGTTTATATAATTTTCTTAATTTATTTAAATTTTTTTTAGTGTTGTGTAATAAATTTACGTTTGTAACCTCAAAAGGAACCGAATCATCATCACCCCAATCGCTTAAAAAATATTCCCCCTCAGATTGTAATGGATGTACACACGTATTAAGCCTTTTATGGTTAATATTATTTTCATAAACATATTTAACAATAAAAAGTTCTTCAGGATACCTTGAATAAAAATAATTTTGATTAAAATTATAACCAAAATATTTTTTATTTTGTTCTTCAGTTATTGATAATAACTCCATCATATTTTTTTGTTTTCCACCAAAAAAATTACCCATAGTCCATTTTTCTTCAGATGTGTTGAAGTTTAGTTCTACTATATCTGTTACTTGTTCGTAAATATCCTTAACGGGTGATGGATAAAAATGGTCCACAAATGTAAAATCAGATTCTAATATTTTGTTATTTACGTCTTTAATGTAAACTTGATCATTATCATGAACAAATATATAGTCATATTCGTTTTTTAAAAATTTTAAACTTAAAATTTTCATTAAACACATTTCCCAAAACCCCTCAATTTGATAATCAAAATTTATATTTGTTACCCCATCTATTGTGATATCACTATTGTTCATAAAAATAAATTCAACATCGTGATGAGGTAAAAAGTGTTTTTTTGCACTTTCATAAAAACAATTAGTCATAAACCTATTGTCATCACTAATTCCGTTATTTTCCCCAAAGTTATACCAACCTGATATAACTGCTATTTTTTTTTTCATAATTTTATTTTTAATACACCCAATCTCTATGTGTGCTAAATTTATTTATTTCATCAATAAAATACCATCTTGGTTTTCGTTTACCCTCATAAAATTGGTCATGCCATTCTATAATATACTCATTAACTCTATGTAAATTATTAGTATCTATTAATCTCTGTATAATATCATACTCTCCACCCTCAACATCTAATTTTAATACAATATAATCATCATCACTAAACTCATTTAATATATCAACAATATCATATGTGTTAACTTTAATAGGATTTTCTAAATCTAATTTTTCTTTTTTGTCATCACATAATGTACTTCCTTGATCACCATAAAAATCAATAGCAAGATAAAAATCGGATAATCCTGTTTTATCCCAAATAGCACCATTAACAAATTTAAAATTTTTTTCTTTAGAAAGATTTTCTAAAAAATCAGTATGATTTGGGTGAGGTTCGTACAATATAAATTCAAAATTAGAGTATTGAGGCATATCACGATTAATTATGTCAAATGATTCGGCAATTCTTGCTCCACCATCTATAAAAATTTTCTTCATATTTTTTTATTTTTTATTTATTATTTTTTTTATTGAGTCATCAAAAATTTCATATTTTTTATTAGAATGTCCCATATGTCCTTGAAATTGATGTAACCTAAATGTGTGGTTTGTTGAATTAAAATCTACATTATTTCTATATCCATCAAGAGCTGGACCTATATGAACATCTACATCAAATATTCTATCTAAATAAATTTTACCTCTAATAATTGATTTACCACAACTTAAATGTTCATTATCTATTCGTTCTTGACACGACCATCTATAAAAATTTTGTTCAGTAATTGATTTATCGTAATCAAAAGGTGGGATAAAATTATACATAGGAAGATAAAGAATGTTTTCACTAACTTCAGATAACGTTTTTTTTAAATCATAATCATCTATGTTATTAGGTACAATCCATTCATCAACGTCAAAAATTGCAACCCAATCAAATTTATCTCTTAAAAATATAAAACCATCTTTAAACGATTCTTTTTGTCTTTCTGTTGCTATTGTACAATTATTGCCATTATATTCACCAATAGGATTTGTAAATTTATAATCAATGCTATATGTTTTTTTTAATTCATTTAACATTTCTTCAGAATTATCTTCAGGATTATCTAAATAAAATAAAAAATGGTCTATTTTATGAAAAGAAGAATGAAATTCTACCCACTCTTTTAATCTTTTTGATTCATTCCTAATTTGAGTTATTACTGCTAAAGTCATATTTTATAAATTACCTGTTAATCTATCACACCACCCTTTTGATACAGAGTGAGGCCATACAACCCAATAGGTTGGTTTATCCGTAGCATTAAATTCTCTCCATACTTTACAATAACCATCAGGATCATTTTTCATTCTATTAATCTCATCGATTCCAGCATCTAATCTATATAACGTTTCATCTTTTGCATTATGGAATGCTACCACCCAAAAATCATAATCTGTTTCAGGTACGCTACCATAATTAACATCAATACAATGTTTAAATATTGAAGAGAAAGATTCTTTCCATTCTTCTTCAGAACTATATGTGTAAGGGTTTGGTGGGTATTGTTTATCTAATGTGTGTTGTTGTACCGCTCTTTTTGAAAATAATAGACCAGAATATTTTTCATAATCTTGTATTGTTCTTTCAGTTCCTAAACCATAGATCCCAAAATCACTATCGGGAACTTCACCATCAACACCTAATAATTGTCTATTCTTTTGATGACATCTTTCATTTCGTTTACCCCATTCTTTATCATCATCCCATTGTTTTGTTCTACCCTTACGAGTATACTCATGCCAAATAACCGTTTTATGTGGGTGGAATAAATCATATCCGTGAGTATATGCTCTTACCGCAATTGAAATTTCTTCTCCGTGAAAATAAAACTCAGGATCATGTTGTACTTCAGTTGAAAATTGACCTAAAGTAAAACAGAAATGTGCCGAATAAAATCTTGAGGGGATTGGAGACTTTAATTTGTCCCAACCTGGTATTGTTTCAGGTAAAAAGAAAACACAACCTTCAGGTGTGAATCTGTCAAATGCCATTCTCCATGGCTCTTTAACTCTCCCTTGTGGATCATTATCAGGATCAAATGAAGAAACATATCCCGTCAACAAAGGTTTCTTATATCCTTTCTTTTGTAATTGTTTAATCATTTTGATTAAGGTGTCATCCCAATCCTGTTCAAATCTCATGTGAGAATCTAATTGTAATGTATATTCTTCACCTTCATATAATTGTTGTGTCAAGTTTCTTGCCCAACAAACTCCTGTTGAATCGGTGTAAGGTATATTTAAAATTCTAAATCTGTTGTCATTTTCATATTCTGAAAGATCGTCAAAACCGTCTTCAGGGTGAAATTGTCTTGCGATACCAAGTCTAATGTTTTTTGGTTTTTTTGATTTTTCCAACATATCTTTAATTGTTGGGATTAATTGGGGATCTCTGTAAGATGCAATTTGTACAAATATTCTCATATTTCTTTTTTAATAAAAAATATAATTAAATAAAATAAAAACAATAGTTTAATTAAAATATATTATGGAAGAGGTTTAGTTTTTGTTAATGTAGGTGTTGGAGTTTTAGTTGGTGTTGTAGTTAAAGTTGGTGTTACGGTTCTAGTTAGAGTTGGTGTTACAGTTTGAGTTAATGTAGGTGTTGGAGTTAAAGTTTTCGTAACTGTTTGTGTTAATGTTTGAGTTAATGTAGGTGTTGGAGTTAAAGTTTTCGTAACTGTTTGTGTTAATGTTTGTGTTAAAGTTTGAGTTAATGTAGGTGTTGGAGTTAAAGTTTTTGTAACTGTTTGTGTTAATGTTTGTGTTAAAGTTTGAGTTGGTGTAGGAGTTGGAGTTAAAGTTTTTGTAACTGTTTGTGTTAACGTCTGTGTTGGAGTTACAGTTCTCGTAACCGTTTGTGTTAACGTCTGAGTATTAGTTGGAGTTGGAGTTAAAGTTTGTGTTACAGTTTGTGTTAATGTCGGTGTTGGAGTTAAAGTTTTCGTAACTGTTTGTGTTAATGTTTGAGTTAATGTCTGAGTATTAGTTGGAGTTGGTGTTAAAGTTCCCGTAACTGTTTGCGTTAATGTTTGAGTTGGGGTTACAGTTTGAGTATTAGTTGGAGTTGGAGTTTGAGTATTAGTTGGAGTTGGAGTTAAAGTTTGTGTTACAGTTTGAGTTAATGTTTGTGTGTTAGTTGGAGTTGGAGTTAATGTTTGAGTATTAGTTTGAGTTAACGTTTGTGTTAATGTAGGTGTTACAGTTTGCGTTAAAGTTTGAGTTAATGTAGGTGTTGGGGTTAAAGTTCTTGTAACTGTTTGTGTTAATGTAGGTGTTGGAGTTAAAGTTGGTGTTACAGTTTGCGTTAAAGTTTGAGTGTTAGTAGGTGTTGGAGTTAAAGTTCCCGTAACTGTTTGTGTTAATGTAGGTGTTGGAGTTAAAGTTTGCGTTAACGTCTGAGTATTAGTTGGAGTTGGAGTTAAAGTTTGAGTATTAGTTTGTGTTAATGTAGGTGTTGGAGTTAAAGTTTTCGTAACTGTTTGTGTTAATGTTTGTGTGTTAGTTGGAGTTGGCGTTAAAGTTTGTGTATTAGTTTGTGTTAATGTAGGTGTTAATGTAGGTGTTGGAGTTAAAGTTTGCGTTAACGTCTGAGTATTAGTTGGAGTTGGAGTTAAAGTTTGTGTGTTAGTTGGAGTTACAGTTTGAGTATTAGTTGGAGTTGGAGTTAAAGTCTGAGTGTTAGTAGGTGTTGGAGTTAAAGTTGGCGTTAATGTTTGAGTGTTAGTTTGAGTTAATGTAGGTGTTAATGTAGGTGTTGGAGTTAAAGTTTGCGTTAACGTCTGAGTATTAGTTGGGGTTGGTGTTAAAGTTTGTGTTACAGTTTGTGTTAATGTTTTTGTTAATGTAGGTGTTGGGGTTAAAGTTCTTGTAACTGTTTGTGTTAATGTAGGTGTTAATGTAGGTGTTTGAGTTAAAGGCTGAGTATTAGTTGGTGTTAATGTTTGTGTTAACGTCTGAGTATTAGTTGGTGTTGGAGTTAATGTTTGAGTATTAGTTTGAGTTAACGTTTGTGTTAATGTAGGTGTTGGAGTTAAAGTCTGAGTGTTAGTAGGTGTTGGTGTTTGAGTTGGCGTTAATGTTTGTGTTACAGTTTGTGTTAATGTAGGTGTTGGCGTTAAAGTCTGAGTGTTAGTGGGAGTTGGTGTTTGAGTTGGTGTAAGAGTTGCAGTTGGAACAGGTAATATACAAGTTCCACTAACACAAGGTGATCCATAATTAACCGCAACGTTATTTAAATTAGTAACATTACTACCACAATAATACACAATAGAATTACCAGCAACCAAAACATTACCTATAACGTTTCCAAAACAATCGGTATAAGTGAAAGATCCTCCACTACCATTATTACAACTAACCGCAAGACAACAACAAGTACAAGGACCAGTTGGGGTTGGTGTTAATGTTGGTGTCAATGTTGGTGTTGGAGTAGGGACACATTGGTAATATTGGAATGATTCACAATTACGTGAATCAATTATTTTTATTAAAATTGGTGTTGTATATTCTAATGGTGCCGGAGAATCAAAGGTTATTGTTCCACCAACAAAAGTTGTTGCAAAATAACAATACGTATTTGTTATATCACACACATAAATATTATATGGTGGTGTTCCAGTTGATACCGTTAATGTTATTTGATTTGGCATTAAATTCTTTTAATATAAATATAGATTTTTATATTTAATTAATAGGTAAGGTTAGATAACTGTAAATATATGATTATAAACCAAATTTTGATTTAGTTGCGTTGTAATTTGATAATACATTAGATCCATATATCAAATTAATACTATTAATTAAATTATGTGAATGTTAAAACCCAAGAAAGTAATTGATGGTTATCATTTGCTCCTCCCGTTGCCGCACCAAATCCCATGTAATAAGAACTTGTGTCAAATGAGAAACTAGTAAATGTTTTATTTGCCGAACCAGGTTTACTATTTGTTGTGCTCCAATAAAGTGCAAATGTTTGTGCCGAATGATTATAGTCACCCCAGAAATATAATGTTTGTCTCCAAAGTCCTGGGGTAACACTCGTTGAACCTTGTGAAACATTATTTTTATACCAAGTATAATTGTTATTTGAATATGTTAAGAATGTAATTGCGTTTATTGCGGAACTAACGTATCCTACACCACCACCTGCAGTCCCGTTAGTGTTATTAGTTGGTGTCCATTGAATACAGTATCCATCGGCACCTGTACCTCCTCCGATAAATGTTGACCATTGAGCCGAGAAATTTCTATTAAATTGAATTGCGGTTGTTCTATAAACATTACCAACCTGACCATTAGCCGCAGTTGTTAAAAAAAGAATGTTTGATGAAAGTGATACGTTACCAACAGAAACAGTGCCTCCAGTTGACGCAAAGTTAGAATAACTAAATCCTTGTGAATTAATGTTTGTAGGTGTTGGTGTATTAGTTGGAGTTGGTGTTAATGTTCTTGTTAATGTTGGCGTATTAGTTGGTGTTAATGTCTGAGTTAATGTTGGTGTTTGAGTTGGTGTTAATGTCGGCGTATTAGTTAATGTTGGTGTTGGTGTTGGGGGAGAAACATAAGAAGTCCAATACCCATTTGTCGTTAAATACGATGTACACTCACTGGTCGTTGTAAATGTTTGTTTAAATACAGAATTAACTAAGTTAATAAATGATTGGTCTGTTTTTAATTTTGACCTTGAGAATCTGATATAAGCCGGTACATTATCAGGATTTGGTTGATTTCCATTAGTATTTGGTCTACAAATAACATACCCTAAATCTTCATCAGGTCCATTCCACCATCTAGGGTTTCCAGTAAATCCCGATGTTGGCGTACCAACGGCCAATGAACCAATTTGTATTGTTCCTGTTATGGTTGAACCTGTGTTATATGCGAAAGGTCTTGCAGTTGCCATACTAATTTAATTATATTTTATCTTACCCAATACCATATAATTCCTGGATTAGGCATACATCCATCTAAACCACAATCACCACTAATCCAAGGTGCGGGGTTCCAACCACCATTAGTGATTAAAGTTCCCCACCATTCACCACCAGGATTGGATGATGTGGTTAATAAACCACTACTAGTACTACGCCAAGGCATATATTGTTCAATACTACCATCATTATAATTCCAAGTACCAAATTTAGTGTTAATAGTCACAAATGTTTGTGTATTAGCAGTATAAACAAATGAATAAAATTGTGGGGCTGACCATATACCACCAAATTGATTTCTTTGGTAAGCGTCTATCATATATTGGAATGTCGCACCTGAACTTTTTAAATAATCAGCGTAAGCAACTATTGAATAGTTTGAACCACCTGAAACAGGGTTAAATTCATTTAATAATATAGAGTTTTCATATGTCCATCCATCGGTGTTTTGGTTTGTAACCAATAATGTCCAACCACCACCATCTGTTGTCATATCAGCATATATTTGGAATGGTGTTCCACCACTTATATTATTATTTTTAATCCAATATAAACCATCAGTTGATCCGGAATAATCCGTTTTTATTTGAAGAGCGTTATCTCCTGCAGTTTCGGGGGTTAAACCATTCCCACCATTTACAGTATATGAATTCCAATATCCATTTATTGTTAACCCTGTTGAAGCATCGGTTGTTGCAGTATAATTTGAATTTAAAAGGGTATTTGTAATATTAATAAATTCATTATCATCAAAACCATTTGTTCTAAAAAAACCAACAGATGCAGATGTTAACCCTAAAAATGTATATCCATTTGGAACATTATATGTTGGTGAATTTTGTACTATCATTGTACCTTCATATCCTGGACATAACACAGGATAAAATGGGTCTCCTATAATTTCAAGTCCTCCCGCATTTGTTTCAGGGTTATCCGAAAGACTATTATTCCAATTACCACCATTAACTCTAACCCACAATGTATTAACATTATTATTGATAATAATATCAATTATGTCACCATCACCCCAAGTTTGAAGACCACCTAAATATATGCTTCCGTTATACCAAATATTTCCATCGCTACCATATCCCATACTATTACCATCATTACCGGGGTAACCACCATAAGGATTTCCTTGATAATTCATTGAAGTATATCCAATACCAACAAAGTGACTGTTTGGTAATGCTGGTGGTGTTGCCAAGGTACATAAAATACTAAACATTACTTTATCCGTAGAACCAATTGGGTTGGTTCCCAAAACAGATTGTTGATACCCAAATTGTTGATATGCGGTTTGATTATTATTACTTAGGATAATATCAGTACCCCTGTAAGTTGAACTTAAAAAAATTTCATTTATTGTTATAGGTGTTGGTTGGGTATCTCCTGAAACGGGTTGTGCAATCACATAACCTAAATCCTCATCAGGTCCGTTCCACCATTCCATCCCTGTAAATCCTGTTGTTGGGTAACCAACGGCTAAATTACCAACCTGAATTGTTCCTGAGATTGGTGATCCTGTATTATACGAAAAAGGTCTTGTTGTTGCCATTATTGTTGTTTAACAATAAATATCATTAACTAAACTATTTCTAACACTTTATTATAAACCGCAAAAATTGTTGGGTGACACTCAAAGGTTTCTTTTCTTTCCAAACAATTAACTAGTGATGGTATACCTTGTATTGATTGCCATTCTCTAACACCATACCTCATGTCGGAAGCGCAATTCAAACCACAACCACCAACCACGTAATGATATTTATATTCTTGTGAACCTTTTCTATATGGTGATCTAAACTCAGGATTAATTGAACTACCTAATTGAATTATCTCTGCGTCGGTTGTTCCCGCCAAATGTAATAGTCCTGAATCCATTGTAATAAAACACATACTATTTTGGATGAGGTACCAAGCCTGATCCATATCTGTATTATTCATTAAGTTTAATCCTAAATCAATTTTGAAATTGAATACAGGTTTATCCACATTAGATCCACCAAGTTCAGACGAATCTTTACCAATAGACACAACGGCAATACCTCTTTCGTTTAATAGTTTGGTTAACATTTGCCATTTCTTTGCATCCCAAGTTCTTGAGTCCCAATTTTGCACGGGATGAATTAAAACATATTTTTCAGGTAAACCTTCTATTGTGTCAATTGGTTTTGGAATGTAATCCATTTCCATCTCATCTTTGGATAACATAAAACCAAGATTAATCGCATGGAATTGTCTAATGTCCATTGCGTTATGTTTATAACAAATACCATTTGGATGATAACCAATATTAAACGATACGAATACTTCGTGAGTTTCTTTTATTTCATCGGTTACATCGGTATAGATGTTATCAACATATGGGTTATCTAAAAATAGATAAGGGTGATGAGTCGCAACAGATATTTTTTTACCGTAAGAATTATAAAGTTTTCTTAAAGTTGGTGTTACTGCTAAAGTATCACCTAACGCTCTACATCCTAATACATCTAAACATACTTTTTTCATATGTTAAATATAAAATATGAAATATTAAAATAAAGATAAATTATATTTCACTTTGATCCGTCCATTCTGTTGTCAATAAAATTGGAATAATCTCATCATAAGTGTAAGGTCCTTCTTTTGTTGTTAAATTATTTACACACTCTGGAGTTACCCCATCCCATTTAACAAATGTTTTTGTTTGATCAACAGATTTTCTAACAGTATCAATTGATGTTTCTAATACCTGAGTGAAATCAATCTGATTCAATTCTGAGACATTAAAGATTATAAATTTTCTGTTTTTGTATTCTTGTAATTGTGTTTCCATATATATAAATAGTTATAATCCGAATCTTGATTTTTGATTATTATAGTTATTCAATATTTCAGTCGCATCTAAAGACCTATTGTATACACTCAGAGTCGCGATTCTACCACGAAAAAGTTCTTGAGTTGACGTAAGTCCCGCAATAAAAAAATTACCTGCATCGTAGGACGGTGAAAATGCGGTACCATTTGATTGTACTAAACTACCATTTATATACATTCGTAAACCTGAAGAAGAAAATACCCCCACAGTATAAAACCAATTATTTACTGTATATGCAGATGGTGATGTGATTGTATTTCCATTGGCAGACATCCAAAAAGTACCATCAGTTTGGAATCTCATTCTATATCCTTGATTACCACTTTTAGCCATAATATTACCTTGATTTGCAAATGATGTAGTTGGTCTAACCCAAGCGGCTACCGTAAGGTTACCGGTAATGGCTAAACCTGAACCGGCAGTACCATAATCATTAGTTCCATCAAAAATAAAACCACCACCAAAAGTTGAAGCCCAAACTGGACTATTAAACAAAGTAGAATTATTACCACTAAAACTTAAATCGGTCCATGTTGATCCTGATTGTGGATATGATGGCATAAATCCAGCATCTAAATGTAATGTCAAACCACTTGTAGATATTACAGGATAACTTTTATCAACAAGTATTGTGGATCCTAAACTATTGATATAAACATATGTTAATTCAATTTCACCAATTGTGAAATTTTGATTGAATGTATTATTTACCCAATCAAGGAAATCAAAAGATGCTATATCAAAAACTCTAATTGATGGACCATTTAATGCTTTATTTTGATAAATAACTAGTTTATTGGATTGAATGTCATATCCATTCCAATATCCTGTTGAATTAGTATCCCCGTAAGCACTATCAGACACACCCAAAGAAAAATTACCAACCTTTAAAGATTTTGAGTCAGGAGTTGTAGAGTATTTTATAACATTTGGTATTGGCATCTATTCTTTATGTTATAAATACTTTAATTTTAATAATTAAACCCCTATTTTTAATGGTATGGAAAATATAAATAATTTACAAGATAAGAGGATAGTTTTAATAAGTTCTTATTGTGATACCAAAGAAAAAATTGACATTCTGATAAATACCATCAAAACCATTAAAAGTCACAATTTAGATGTAATGGTAAATAGTCCTTTACCTTTACCTTCCGATGTGATAAATATGTGTGATTTTTATGTACAAACAAAAGAAAATCCATTACTTTATTGGCCCCAAAAATCTGTTATGTCATGGGTAAAAAATACGGATAAAGGTAAAGAAATTGTAATTAAAAGAGCCTTAATTGATTATGGGTGGGCGGCACTTTACCAAACCAAAAAATTATCTGAATATGCTTTAACTTATGACTATGACAGATATTATCATATTATATATGATACGGAAATTGATAATACGGTGGTTTCTACTTTTTTATCAGATAAAAAATGTAACTTTTATCCATTTCACGAACACAAAGTTAGTTTACATTTAATTGCGTTAGATAGAGAAAACCTATTGAAATTTTCAAATCTGATCACTTTTGATAGTTACCTTAAATTTAATTGTATAGTTGAGAACTGGCTTTACGATACTTTAATTACGAGTAATATGGATTATAAAATTGAATTAGAAAAAATTGAGGATTTAATATTATTCCATAAAGACGATAATTTATTTGACTACTCCGACATTAATGGTTTAGTTTTTTTTATAGTTAAAGATGTCGTACACAATGATGAGGTTTGTTTATATTTTTACAATAACAAAGAAAAAATAAATGTTTTAATTAACGTAGATGGTGTTGAGACCTCTTATGATATATCCAATAGGGATATTGTTAATTTAGGGTTTAAACCATACAATATAAAAAATGTGGTAATATCTTATGATGGAATATCATCGGATATAACAGAAAAAATAAAAAATATCATACACAATGTTATAGAAATAAAATTATTAAATGAAAGTTAGTGTTATTATAGTTTCATATATGTTTGAGGAATATATAGAACAGGCTTTAATCTCTGCGTTAGGTCAAAAAACAAATTTTGATTATGAGATTTTAGTTAGAGATGATTTTTCCTCAGATAAAAGCATGCAACATATAAGGAGAATTGCCGAACTAAATAAAAAGATTAAATTTTTTGAACCTGATAAAAATTTAGGTCCCACCAAAAATTTTGAATTTTTATACTCAAAAGCTAAGGGTGAATATATTGCGATATTGGATGGTGATGACTATTGGGATAATATGGATCTTCTACAAAAAAGTGTTGATTATTTAGATAATAATATTGATACTACCATGGTGTTTTGTGGACATAGAGAAAAATGGTTAAAACATAAAAATCATATAGAACCACCTAAAATAGATGAGTGGAGGGGAATTTCATTAGATATTAAAGATTGTGTCACTACTGATAATCTTTTAGAAAAAAATTATGTTGGTTTTGGTAAAGTTTTTAAAAAAATAGAAAATTTATTTGAACCGTGGATGTATGAATTACCATATCTTGATTGGGGGATTAACTACCGTATATCTTGTTATGGAAAAATAAAGTATTTAAATTTTCCTGGAGGTATATACCGAATACATAATAAAGGAATATTTTCGGGTGAAGATGATGAAAAAAGAAAATATAATTTATTAAAATCTAAAGAAATAATAAAAAAAAATCACAACAAAGAAATGAATAAAAAAATTAAATTATTGTACCTTACACCGCACCTATCAACAGGTGGAATGCCTCAATTCGTATTAAAAAGAATTCAAGAACTTCAAAAATTCAAAGACCAAATTGAAATATTTTTGGTTGAGTTTTCTCAGTTTAGTAATACATATGTTGTTCAAAGAGATAAAATAATTGATCTATTGGGTGAAGGTCATTTTTTTAGTTTAGGTGATACAACTGACACAAAAAGAAAATATGAGTTAATTGATATTATTAAAAACAATAATATTGATATTGTTCATTCGGAAGAAATGTTAGAAGGATTTGAAAGTTTTAATAAAATCCCACTACCATTGTTAAATCAACTTTATTCAAATGATAGGACTTGGAAAATGGTTGAGACTTGTCATAATGTTTGGTTTAACCCGCAAACACATAAAAAGTTCAATCCTGAATCATATTGTTTTGTCACCCCTTATCATTTAAAGGAAACGTTTTTAAATGAAACACCAATGAAGTTTTTATCGTTATACCCAATTGAGAATAAGGTAACTAAAATTTTAGAGGAGTATGAAATATATGGTGATTTTAATCAAGTCCCATTAATTAAAAAAACTGTAGTAAGAGAAGAACTTGGTTTGGATATGTTTAAAACTCACGTACTTAATGTTGGGTTATGGACAAGTGGTAAAAATCAAGGTGAAGGGGTTGAGGTTGCAAGAGAATTAATTGAATCAAACCCTGACATCCAATTTCATTTTATTGGGAACCAAGCTCCAAACTTTGAAGACTATTGGGGTCCAATAATGAATAATTTACCATCAAACGTAAAAGTATGGGGTGAGCGTAATGACGTTGAAAAATTCATGATGGCTTGTGATGTATTAATGTTTAACTCAACTTGGGAATGTAATCCGTTGGTTGTTAGAGAATCTATCAATTATGGAATGAAAATCCTTACAAGAGATTTACCACAATACATGGGTATGTTTAATGGATATATAACACCAATAGAAGGTGATGTTAAAACCATATCAAAACAATTGGTTGAACTTATTGAAAATAAAGATGTTTATAAAATATTACCCGATAATACATTTGGTGAAGATTTATTGAATTTTTATAACGCAGTTACAAATCTTAACATTACCCAAAACAAACCATTAACCAAAGATTATACTTTTGTTAGACATTATGTTACCCAACCTTATTTTGAAGTACAAGGGACAACAGAAAACAAATTGAATATTAAATATTATGATGATAAAAATGAAATATCATATCAAAATGAATTACCAATCAATAGTTGGGTTAAATTAAATAAAGAATACTTTATTAAATGGAGAACAACCGTAGAAGAAAATGGTGAAGTAATTTATGATGAGACATTAGATCTAAAAGATAAGAGAGTATATATTTCTTTTGGATCAAAATCATTAGGTGACACAATGGCTTGGGTTCCTTATTGTGAGGTATTTAGAAAAAAACATGGTTGCCAACTTATAGTATCAACCTTCCTTAATAGTTTATTTAAAGATCAATACCCTGATATTGAGTTTGTTGAACCTGGTGAATTGGTAACTAATATACACGCACAATATAGGTTAGGTTGGCATTATACAAGTGAAGGGGTTTACGATAATAACAAACACCCATTTGATTTTAAGAAAATGCCATTACAAAAAACGGCAACGGATATCTTAGGTTTAGATTATGAAGAAGTTAGACCACTATTAAAATTACCTAACACACCTAAAAAGAAAAAAGTTGGTATTGGGTTTCACTCAACCGCACAATCAAAATATTGGAACAACCCTGACGGATGGCAAGCAGTTGTTGACCACCTTAATACTTTAGGTTATGAATGTATGATCTACTCTAAAGAAGGTGACGGATACATGAATAACCATTACCCTAAAGGTGTAACCATTTTTAAAGGAGGTAACTTACAAGAAGTAATTGACGACCTATCCGAATGTGAGTTCTTTATTGGTCTCGGATCAGGATTATCTTGGTTGGCTTGGGCTTGTAAATTACCTGTCGTTTTGATTTCAGGATTTAGTGAAAAATGGGCGGAAACAACATTAGATACATATAGAGTTATTAATGAAAGTGTTTGTCACGGATGTTTTAACTCAGATAGATTAGATGCCGGTGATTGGAATTGGTGTCCACTACATAAGAATACGGATCGGATGTTTGAATGTACAAAAGAAATTACTTCGGAAGTCGTTATTGGTGAAATCAATAAATTACTCAATAGTAATCCATTACCTAAGTTTGATTGGGGATGGATGAATAATGGTGACGATAATGGTAATTATCACAAACACGCAATGTATAATGAAATATTTGAACAGAGATTATACGAACAATTCTTTGAAGTAGAAGAAGGGGATATCGTTTTAGATATTGGATCAAGTGTTGGTCCTTTTACATATTCAATCCTACATAAAAAACCAAAACACGTATTTTGTATTGAACCAAGTGAAAGTGAATTCACAACATTAATTAGAAATACATTGGGTCATCCTGTAACTCACATTAATAAAGGACTTTCAAATTTTAATGGTGTGATTGAACACGACCAATTATTTGGAGGTGAAACACATATGGAGTCTATTACATTTGATAAGTTTATTAAACTTTACGGATTAAATAGAATTGATTTTGTTAAAACAGATTGTGAGGGTGGTGAATACGAAATGTTTAAACCCGAAAATTTAGATTTCATTAAAAAAAATGTTAAAAAAATTGTTGGTGAATGGCATTTAAGAACACCAGAACATAAAGTAGAATTTAGAAACTTTAGAGATAATATCTTAACTCAGTTTGATAACATACAAGTTTTCTCTGTGGATGGAGTTAATATTAAATGGGATCTGTGGAATGACCATTTTATTGAGTACTACAGTGAAGTAATCCTCTATATAGATAACAGAAAATAAATCTTAACCCTCACCTTTAAAGTGGGGGTTTTTTATTAACAAGGACCTTGATATGTTAAAGAGGAAGACCCATCCCAATAATAACAATCAACAGTATTAGAATAGTAACCATCTGCCGCAGGTGTTGTACATGAGTCATCTACAAATATTCCAAATGCGTTTGATAATCTACATGCGGTATATTTACAAATAGATAGGTATACATTAACAGTTTGATTACATTGACAAGCGTCCGTACAGTCAATTGTACTATAACAAAGTTCTATATAACAACAATCTTTACCACATGGTGTAGTTGGTGTTAGAGTTGGAGTTGGTGTTGGTGTTGGCGTTGAACTTAATCTTTGTGTTGGTGTTGGCGTATTTGTTGGAGTTGGAGTTAATGTTTGTGATAATGTAGGAGTATTTGTTGGTGTTGGAGTTAATGTTCTTGTTAATGTAGGAGTATTTGTTGGCGTTGGTGTTAATGTTCTTGTTAATGTAGGTGTATTTGTTGGAGTTGGAGTTAATGTTCTTGTTAATGTTGGTGTATTTGTTGGAGTTGGAGTTAATGTCTGAGTTAATGTTGGTGTATTTGTTGGAGTTGGAGTTAATGTCTGAGTTAATGTAGGTGTATTTGTTGGTGTTGGAGTTAATGTCTGAGTTAATGTAGGTGTATTTGTTGGTGTTGGAGTTAATGTTCTTGTTAATGTTGGTGTTGGAGTTAATGTTCTTGTAGGTGTTGGTGTTGGTGTCCCAACTGGAGTTGTTGGTGTAGGTGTTGGTGTTGGGCAAAAAGTATTATCATCAAAAAATTTCGCATTACTTTTTAAAACATTATCAATTTTTGAAATGTTAACACATAAAACGTCATTTAATTTAGTTATTATTGCCATTACTATAAGTATTATGCTAACTCAATCCAATCTTGCGAAGGATTAAAGTAAATTAAATCGGCACTAATGGCATATCCAACAACTCTTACAATATCCGCACTACCTGAAGGTTGTGTTGATGTTATAACCCCGGCAGCGCCAGAGGCACTTAAATATAATGTTGCTCCTGGTGTCCAGTTCCATGTTGAATTATATACATATCCTCTTAACATCATCCCTCCACTGAAACTAGTATCTATTGCCATTGATATTAACCCCCTTGATGTTGCCGCCGCGTTGGCGTCAGTAAGTTCCCACGTACTTCCACTAGACCAATAATACATATAAAATTGGGTGGTTGCACCTGCCCCCCCAAATGTTACGACTTCACCATAATAACTATTTGAGGTTAACAAAGTTGTAGGGTTACCCATTAAAGACCATTTACCATTTGCAACTAATGATCCCGAAGATTGACTAGTTAAAATACCACTAACAGTTTCATTACCCGTTACTGTTAATAAGTTTGTTGAAGCATTGAATGTTAAGTTTGGTTCTGAGTTCGCTGAATTTGCGGTTCCATTAGCAGTTAACACATTATTATCTGTTGTTGGTGATATTGAATTAAATCCTGTTCCATTAGTACCCGATGTTCCGTTAGTTCCTGATGATCCATTTGTACCATTAGTACCTGAAGTACCTGACGCTCCACTAACACCTGAAGTTCCATTCGTACCTGATGATCCATTTGTACCGTTTGTTCCGCTAGTACCATTAGTGCCATTTGTACCTGAAGTTCCATTTGTACCGTTGGTTCCTGATGTTCCGTTAGTGCCATTTGTCCCTGAAGTTCCGTTAGTACCTGATGATCCATTAGTACCATTTGTGCCGCTAGTTCCGTTGGTACCATTTGTACCGTTGGTACCTGAAGTGCCATTAGTACCTGATGTTCCATTGGTTCCATTGGTTCCATTTGTTCCATTGGTCCCGCTCGTACCATTTGTTCCTGAAGTACCATTTGTTCCTGAAGTACCATTTGTACCATTAGTTCCTGATGTGCCGTTCGTACCTGAAGATCCATTTGTTCCATTTGTTCCTGAAGATCCATTTGTTCCATTTGTTCCATTTGTTCCTGAAGATCCATTTGTTCCATTTGTTCCTGAAGATCCATTTGTACCATTCGTTCCGCTAGTTCCATTAGTACCTGATGTACCATTTGTTCCGTTCGTACCATTAGTTCCTGACGTTCCATTTGTCCCGCTTGTACCGTTAGTACCATTTGTCCCGCTTGTGCCGTTAGTTCCTGAAGTCCCATTCGTACCGTTTGTTCCGTTAGTACCATTTGTTCCACTAGTTCCGTTAGTACCATTCGTTCCATTTGTTCCTGAAGTACCGTTTGTTCCATTAGTACCATTAGTTCCATTAGTACCTGAAGTTCCGTTAGTACCTGATGTACCATTGGTTCCATTTGTACCTGACGTACCATTAGTACCGTTAGTTCCATTTGTACCTGAAGTTCCATTAGTTCCTGATGTACCGTTTGTACCATTGGTTCCCGAAGTTCCGTTTGTACCTGATGATCCGTTAGTTCCGTTAGTTCCGCTTGAACCATTTGTTCCATTCGTACCGGATGTTCCGTTAGTTCCTGATGTTCCATTAGTTCCATTTGTTCCGCTCGTACCATTGGTTCCGTTTGTACCATTTGTTCCGCTAGTTCCTCTTGTTCCTGAGGTACCATTTGTACCTGATGTTCCATTTGTTCCGCTAGTTCCATTTGTACCATTCGTTCCGCTAGTTCCGTTAGTTCCTGATGTTCCATTCGTACCTGAAGTTCCGTTAGTTCCATTGGTCCCGCTCGTACCATTTGTTCCATTCGTACCTGAAGTTCCGTTAGTCCCTGATGTGCCGTTAGTTCCATTCGTACCGCTAGTACCATTAGTACCGTTTGTACCTGATGTTCCGTTAGTACCATTCGTACCGTTTGTACCTGAAGTCCCATTTGTACCACTTGTACCGTTAGTACCATTAGTTCCGTTTGTTCCATTTGTACCTGAGGTTCCATTTGTACCACTTGTACCGTTAGTACCATTAGTTCCGTTTGTTCCATTTGTACCTGACGTTCCGTTAGTTCCATTCGTTCCGCTAGTCCCATTTGTGCCTGAAGTCCCGTTGGTTCCATTAGTTCCATTTGTACCGTTGGTTCCATTTGTCCCCGATGTACCATTAGTGCCTGAAGATCCGTTCGTACCATTCGTTCCGCTAGTTCCGTTTGTTCCGCTAGTTCCGTTAGTACCATTTGTTCCATTCGTCCCTGATGTACCATTAGTACCATTAGTTCCCGATGTGCCATTGGTTCCGTTCGTTCCTGACGTTCCATTCGTACCCGATGTTCCGTTTGTACCCGAAGTTCCGTTTGTACCATTCGTACCTGATGTTCCATTCGTTCCGCTAGTTCCATTAGTACCATTCGTCCCACTTGTTCCGTTAGTACCTGATGTACCGTTTGTTCCATTGGTTCCCGAAGTTCCGTTTGTTCCTGATGTTCCATTAGTACCGTTAGTACCTGAAGTTCCATTAGTACCATTCGTTCCACTTGAACCATTAGTACCGTTAGTTCCACTAGTACCATTTGTTCCATTAGTTCCAGAAGTTCCGTTGGTTCCTGATGTTCCATTAGTACCATTCGTCCCACTTGTTCCGTTAGTTCCACTTGTTCCGTTAGTACCATTCGTACCGTTTGTTCCGTTTGTCCCTGAAGTACCATTAGTTCCGGATGTTCCATTTGTACCGTTGGTACCACTTGAACCATTTGTTCCATTAGTTCCGTTTGTGCCATTTGTTCCTGAAGTACCATTAGTACCGCTAGTTCCGTTAGTTCCATTTGTGCCGCTAGTTCCATTTGTACCTGAAGTACCATTCGTACCGTTGGTTCCACTTGAACCATTTGTTCCGTTAGTTCCTGACGTTCCATTAGTTCCGCTAGTACCATTTGTTCCATTTGTTCCTGAGGTTCCGTTTGTTCCGCTAGTTCCGTTTGTTCCGCTAGTACCGTTGGTTCCATTAGTTCCACTAGTACCATTTGTTCCGTTTGTCCCTGAAGTACCATTTGTACCGTTAGTACCATTCGTTCCCGATGTTCCGTTTGTACCGCTAGTTCCATTCGTACCGCTAGTACCATTAGTACCGTTGGTACCACTTGAACCATTTGTTCCGTTTGTCCCACTAGTTCCGTTAGTACCGCTTGTACCATTCGTTCCATTGGTCCCTGATGATCCGTTAGTCCCGTTTGTGCCTGAAGTTCCATTTGTCCCTGACGTACCATTGGTTCCGTTCGTTCCATTAGTACCATTAGTTCCTGAAGTACCATTTGTACCATTGGTTCCATTCGTACCGCTAGTTCCATTTGTTCCATTAGTCCCTGATGTTCCGTTTGTACCTGAAGTTCCATTTGTCCCATTCGTTCCCGATGTTCCGTTAGTACCATTAGTTCCGCTAGTACCATTAGTTCCGTTGGTACCTGAAGTTCCGTTTGTACCATTAGTCCCGTTGGTACCGCTAGTTCCATTTGTACCATTCGTTCCGCTAGTTCCATTAGTACCTGATGTACCATTTGTTCCGTTCGTACCATTAGTTCCTGACGTTCCATTTGTTCCATTCGTTCCGCTAGTACCATTCGTTCCGCTAGTACCGTTTGTTCCGTTAGTGCCCGAAGTTCCATTAGTTCCACTTGAACCATTTGTCCCGTTAGTACCATTTGTTCCATTTGTACCGCTAGTGCCATTAGTTCCATTCGTTCCGTTTGTCCCTGATGTACCATTGGTCCCGCTCGTACCATTCGTTCCGTTAGTACCATTTGTTCCTGAAGTTCCATTTGTTCCGTTAGTACCGCTAGTTCCATTAGTACCTGAAGTGCCGTTAGTTCCGTTTGTACCCGATGTTCCGTTAGTACCTGAAGTTCCGTTTGTACCACTTGAGCCATTTGTTCCATTTGTACCATTGGTTCCATTAGTTCCTGATGTTCCGTTCGTTCCGTTAGTACCTGAGGTTCCATTCGTTCCATTTGTTCCATTAGTTCCGTTTGTACCATTCGTTCCTGAAGTTCCATTAGTCCCGCTAGTTCCGTTTGTACCATTCGTTCCTGAAGTTCCATTTGTACCATTTGTTCCTGATGTTCCGTTAGTACCATTTGTACCGTTTGTCCCAGATGTTCCATTTGTACCTGAAGTTCCGTTAGTACCATTTGTACCTGAAGTTCCGTTTGTTCCATTTGTTCCCGAAGTACCATTTGTACCGCTAGTTCCGTTCGTACCATTTGTACCGCTAGTTCCATTAGTACCGTTAGTTCCATTCGTTCCTGAAGTACCATTCGTACCTGAGGTTCCATTCGTTCCATTTGTTCCATTAGTTCCGTTTGTACCATTCGTTCCTGAAGTTCCATTTGTACCATTCGTTCCTGATGTTCCGTTAGTACCATTTGTACCGTTTGTCCCAGATGTTCCATTTGTACCTGAAGTTCCGTTAGTACCATTTGTTCCTGATGTGCCATTTGTTCCATTAGTTCCTGAAGTCCCATTAGTACCTGAGGTTCCGTTAGTACCATTTGTTCCTGAAGTACCATTTGTGCCATTTGTTCCCGAAGTTCCATTAGTACCATTTGTTCCGTTGGTACCATTTGTTCCGCTAGTTCCGTTGGTACCATTTGTACCATTTGTTCCGCTAGTTCCTCTTGTTCCTGAGGTACCATTAGTTCCGCTAGTTCCGTTTGTTCCTGATGTTCCATCAGTACCATCAACACCAGAAAGTCCGCTAGTTCCGTTTGTACCATTAGTTCCGTTGGTACCTGATGTTCCGTTGGTTCCATTTGTACCATTCGTTCCATTTGTGCCGCTTGTTCCATTAGTACCGCTAGTTCCGTTGGTACCATTCGTTCCTGAAGTACCGTTTGTTCCTGAAGTACCGTTTGTTCCGCTAGTTCCGTTGGTACCATTTGTTCCTGATGTTCCATTCGTTCCGTTTGTACCTGATGATCCATTCGTACCATTTGTTCCTGAGGTTCCGTTAGTACCTGAAGTTCCATTAGTTCCATTCGTTCCTGAGGTTCCGTTTGTACCTGAAGTTCCATTAGTTCCATTAGTTCCATTCGTTCCTGATGTTCCGTTTGTACCTGAAGTTCCATTAGTCCCGCTCGTACCATTTGTTCCATTTGTACCATTAGTTCCATTTGTACCTGAAGTACCGTTTGTTCCATTGGTCCCACTCGTGCCATTTGTACCGTTAGTTCCATTTGTTCCATTTGTACCGCTAGTTCCGTTGGTACCATTCGTACCTGAAGACCCATTTGTTCCGCTAGTTCCGTTGGTACCATTTGTTCCTGATGTTCCATTAGTTCCATTAGTACCTGATGTTCCGTTAGTTCCGTTAGTTCCATTTGTTCCGCTAGTTCCGTTGGTACCATTTGTACCGTTGGTTCCTGATGTTCCGTTTGTACCATTAGTTCCATTAGTACCTGAAGTTCCATTCGTTCCTGAAGTACCGTTTGTACCGTTAGTACCTGATGTTCCATTTGTTCCATTAGTCCCGCTCGTACCATTAGTTCCTGAAGTACCATTTGTTCCATTGGTCCCACTCGTACCATTTGTTCCGTTAGTTCCTGAAGTACCGTTAGTTCCATTGGTCCCACTCGTACCATTTGTTCCGTTAGTTCCTGAAGTTCCGTTTGTACCATTAGTCCCGTTAGTACCCGATGTTCCATTTGTTCCGTTAGTACCATTAGTTCCATTAGTACCCGATGTTCCGTTGGTACCATTAGTTCCTGAAGTTCCGTTAGTCCCTGAAGTTCCATTTGTACCATTTGTTCCGTTAGTTCCTGAAGTACCATTTGTACCGTTGGTTCCATTTGTTCCTGACGTTCCATTAGTTCCTGATGATCCATTAGTACCATTTGTGCCGTTAGTTCCTGATGTTCCATTTGTTCCTGAAGTTCCATTCGTACCGCTAGTTCCGTTTGTACCATTAGTTCCATTGGTTCCTGAAGATCCGTTAGTTCCATTTGTACCTGATGTTCCATTTGTACCTGATGTTCCATTTGTACCGTTAGTCCCATTGGTTCCCGATGTTCCGTTGGTTCCATTAGTACCCGACGTTCCATTAGTACCATTAGTTCCATTAGTACCTGAAGTTCCATTAGTACCATTAGTTCCATTAGTACCTGAAGTTCCATTTGTTCCGTTAGTCCCTGATGTTCCATTAGTACCATTCGTACCTGAAGTCCCATTAGTTCCATTCGTACCGTTAGTTCCTGAAGTACCATTAGTTCCTGAAGTTCCGTTAGTCCCATTAGTTCCTGAAGTACCATTTGTACCTGATGTACCATTAGTTCCGTTAGTTCCACTCGTACCATTTGTTCCGTTAGTACCATTCGTTCCGCTAGTACCGTTTGTACCTGACGTTCCGTTTGTTCCATTTGTACCATTTGTTCCTGAAGTACCGTTTGTACCGTTAGTTCCATTGGTTCCCGATGTCCCATTTGTACCGTTAGTTCCACTTGAACCGTTAGTTCCATTTGTACCTGATGTTCCATTAGTACCGTTGGTACCATTTGTTCCTGATGTTCCGCTAGTGCCGTTAGTTCCTGACGTTCCGTCAGATCCCGCAATATCCCAATTTGAACCGTCACTTTGTACGGTTATTGATCCATATTGTGTTAATGTTTTTGTTGAACTTCCATCTATAGTTTGACCTCCTGTTGTTGCAAGAGTTATTGTTCCTGATCCACTATTTTTAATTACAAAGATTTGTCCTGCAATACCTGCAGAAGTTGGAAGGGTGACATTAAATGTCCCGCTAGTACAATCAATTAGATAATTATCCGAATTAATTGTGTATGTGGTGCTCACTCCAGTATATGGAAATGTAACACCACCTAATGATTTGACCCCATTACGGGCTATGAATTCATTTGCCATCTATTTTTTCTTTTTTCCCTATCCAAAAGAAAATCCTTTGATTTATTTGTTATTAAATAAATATTAGTTAAGTAAACTTTATTATCTAAAAAGAAAAATTAAATGAAAGATTGATTTTAGAATATGATTCTTGTTGCAACTAATATGTCCCAAGTAGCACCACTAATGTTAGCAACTAACTCAACATTACCCGATACTACACTTACTTTCCAAGTTACTGCAGCAGTTGATGCATTTAAATCGGGGGATGAAATATCTGTAAATACCGCACTTGTATTGTCCCAAGTTGCAAATACTTGACCCATACGTTTACGACCACTAGTACTTGTTATACAATATTCAAATATTGCCGAACATCCAAAGTTAGTTGTAAATGAGTCAATGGTTGTTGTTGTTGAAATATTTGTTGCCGTTTTAGTATTAACCTTATCGTAACTTCTTGTTAGTGTTAATATATTATCAGTACCGTTATATGTAAAATCAGTTTCCGCAACTATATTACCCGAACCGTCTGACGTTAATACTTCATTATCTAATCCTGGTACTACAGGTGATGATCCGCTTGTACCGTTCGTTCCTGATGTTCCATTTGTTCCTGATGTTCCGTTTGTACCATTAGTTCCGCTCGTACCATTTGTTCCGTTAGTTCCGTTAGTTCCGTTAGTACCTGAGGTTCCATTGGTACCATTTGTTCCGTTAGTTCCATTAGTCCCTGAGGTTCCATTAGTTCCGTTGGTACCATTTGTTCCGTTGGTACCATTTGTTCCTGAAGTTCCGTTAGTACCATTCGTTCCTGAAGTACCGTTTGTTCCCGAAGTACCATTTGTTCCGTTTGTACCATTTGTACCATTTGTACCATTTGTACCGTTTGTTCCTGATGTTCCGTTAGTTCCGTTCGTACCTGAAGTACCATTTGTTCCGTTGGTACCTGAGGTTCCGTTAGTACCATTCGTACCGTTAGTTCCAGAAGTTCCATTGGTTCCTGATGTCCCATTCGTTCCGTTAGTCCCTGATGTTCCATTTGTTCCATTTGTTCCATTTGTTCCCGATGTTCCATTAGTACCTGAGGTTCCGTTCGTTCCATTAGTTCCGTTAGTACCGTTAGTACCGTTAGTACCACTTGAACCATTTGTTCCATTCGTACCATTTGTACCTGAAGTACCATTCGTACCATTTGTACCTGAAGTACCATTCGTCCCATTAGTTCCGCTCGTACCATTGGTTCCATTTGTTCCTGAAGTTCCATTAGTCCCGTTAGTTCCATTTGTTCCTGAGGTTCCATTAGTACCATTCGTTCCATTTGTTCCACTTGTACCATTAGTGCCATTGGTTCCGTTAGTACCTGAAGTTCCATTTGTACCGTTTGTTCCATTCGTACCTGATGTACCGTTGGTACCATTTGTTCCCGATGTACCATTTGTCCCCGATGTACCATTTGTCCCGTTGGTTCCTGAAGTTCCATTGGTACCATTCGTACCTGATGTACCGTTGGTACCATTTGTTCCCGATGTACCATTTGTTCCGCTAGTTCCATTAGTACCGCTAGTCCCGTTAGTTCCTGATGTTCCGTTGGTACCATTTGTTCCTGATGTTCCGTTTGTTCCATTAGTACCTGAAGTTCCATTGGTACCATTAGTCCCTGACGTTCCGTTTGTCCCATTAGTTCCATTCGTACCTGATGTCCCATTAGTTCCATTCGTACCTGATGTCCCATTAGTTCCATTCGTACCTGATGTCCCGTTGGTACCGCTTGATCCATTAGTACCGTTAGTTCCTGAGGTTCCGTTTGTACCGTTGGTTCCATTGGTTCCTGATGTCCCATTCGTACCTGAAGTTCCATTTGTACCTGAAGTTCCATTTGTACCGTTAGTTCCGTTAGTTCCTGAAGTTCCATTTGTTCCGTTAGTTCCTGAGGTTCCGTTTGTGCCATTTGTTCCTGAAGTTCCATTTGTTCCGTTAGTTCCTGAGGTTCCGTTTGTACCATTTGTTCCGTTTGTTCCTGAAGTACCAGACGCTCCACTTACACCACTAGTACCATTTGTACCTGATGTTCCGTTTGTTCCTGATGTTCCATTAGTCCCGTTAGTTCCGCTAGTACCGTTGGTTCCATTTGTTCCTGACGTTCCGTTGGTTCCATTTGTACCTGATGTTCCGTTAGTACCTGATGTTCCGTTAGTACCATTTGTACCTGATGTTCCGTTAGTTCCATTTGTACCCGATGTACCGTTAGTACCGCTAGTTCCATTCGTACCATTTGTTCCCGACGTTCCATTAGTTCCATTAGTTCCATTAGTTCCTGATGTTCCATTAGTTCCCGAAGTTCCGTTTGTTCCATTAGTTCCATTAGTTCCATTTGTACCGCTAGTTCCGTCTGTACCATTAGTTCCGTTTGTACCGTTAGTTCCGTTTGTACCGTTAGTTCCGCTAGTACCGTTTGTTCCATTGGTTCCGTTCGTTCCACTAGTACCATTCGTTCCACTAGTACCATTTGTTCCATCAGTACCATTCGTTCCTGAAGTACCGTCCGTACCATTAGTTCCTGAAGTACCGTTTGTTCCGTTGGTACCATTTGTACCTGAAGTACCATTTGTTCCTGACGTTCCATTTGTTCCGTTCGTACCTGATGTTCCATTCGTACCGTTTGTTCCCGATGTTCCATTAGTGCCCGAAGTTCCATTAGTTCCACTTGATCCATTTGTTCCTGAAGTCCCGTTAGTACCATTTGTCCCTGAAGTACCATTTGTTCCATTCGTACCTGAAGTCCCATTCGTACCGCTAGTTCCGTTGGTACCATTCGTACCTGATGTACCATTCGTACCGCTAGTTCCGTTTGTACCATTAGTACCAGATGTTCCGTTGGTACCTGATGTTCCGTTAGTACCATTAGTTCCGCTCGTACCATTTGTACCTGAGGTTCCATTCGTACCGCTAGTTCCATTAATTACACCTAACGTAGTTTGACCATATGAATAATGAGTTGTACCTTCGGTTACGAAAGTAATTGTATGTGATTGATTTGAGGTATTTGTAGCTCGAACTTTAACTAATATCCTATCTGTTGTATTGATTGAAAATCCTCCTTGAAATCCATCAGATAATACCATTGATGGATTTGGTGAATTTGTTGTTACAGGTGCTGGGTCTGTTGAAAATAATAAAGTTTCCGTTCCACCTGTTGTTCTTGAATAAACTTCACAAAAAATATCAAAAGATGCGTTATTATTTTCTTTATACGCGTGTAAGAAGAAAGACCAAATTCCCGCAGGTATGGTTGATACATTCGGATAAGTTGAGGGTGTTAAATATGATTGAATAGTTGATGTTACACCATTCGCAATAGTAACCGTAACTGTTTGTTGTGACCCTGATGTCGGTATAGGTGAAAATTCTTTGTATGGTGTTTGTGTTACTGATTCGTTAAAGAAATAAACAGCTCCACCTGAAATACCATTAACACCGCTAGTTCCTGAAGAACCATTTGTACCTGAAGTCCCGTTAGTACCATTTGTCCCTGAAGTACCATTTGTTCCGTTGGTACCATTTGTACCTGAAGTACCATTTGTTCCTGAAGTTCCATTTACCCCCGATATACCACTTGTTCCATTAGTCCCCGAAGTTCCATTAGTACCACTTGTTCCGTCAGTTCCATTAGTACCTGAAGTTCCATCCGTACCGTTTGATCCATCAGTACCATTTGTACCGCTAGTACCATCTGTACCATTAGTTCCGTCCGTACCATTAGTTCCGCTTGAACCATCTGTTCCGTTTGTACCATCTGTACCATTAGTACCCGAAGTTCCATCCGTACCGTTTGTACCTGAGGTTCCGTCAGTACCATTTGTTCCGTCAGTACCATTCGTTCCGCTTGAACCATCTGTTCCATTTGTACCATTAGTTCCGTCCGTACCATTAGTTCCGCTTGAACCATCTGTTCCATTTGTACCATTTGTTCCGTTTGTACCTGATGTTCCATCTGTTCCATTAGTCCCTGAAGATCCGTCAGTTCCATTAGTACCTGAAGTACCGTCTGTACCATTAGTCCCCGAAGTTCCATCTGTACCATTAGTTCCTGAGGTTCCGTCCGTACCGTTTGTTCCTGAAGTACCATCCGTTCCGTTAGTTCCTGATGTTCCGTTAGTACCATTTGTTCCACTTGTACCATTTACTCCAGATATCCCACTTGTTCCATCTGTACCATTTGTTCCGCTAGTACCATCCGTTCCGTTTGAACCGTCTGTACCATTTGTTCCTGACGTTCCATCTGTACCGTTAGTTCCTGAAGTACCGTCTGTACCGTTTGTCCCATTAGTACCTGAACTACCATCTGTACCATTAGTACCTGAACTACCATCCGTTCCATTAGTACCTGAAGTTCCGTCTGTTCCATTAGTACCGCTAGTACCATTAGTACCATCTGTTCCATTAGTACCGCTAGTACCATCGGTACCATTAGTTCCATCCGTACCGTTTGTACCACTAGTACCATCTGTACCATCTGTACCATCTGTACCATTCGTACCATCAGTACCGTTAGTCCCTGAAGTTCCATTAGTACCATCTGTTCCGTTTGTCCCTGAAGTACCATTTGTGCCAGATGTTCCTTGTTCACCTACAAGACAAAGATTAACACCCGATGTTGTTTTGTAATTAACATTTGAACAATATGTGATAACCGCAGATATCGCACCTGTTGATGCGGTATAACCTGTAATTAACATATATTCTATAACACCTTCAGGTGCGTATACACTTAATGTTTGACCAGGACCCCATGCCATATTTGGATATGAAGGTCCGTTGTATATTGAGCCTACCGATTGAAAATAATAATCTCCCGATAAGAATGGAGTACAAATTAAGGGTGATGTCCCCGAAGTACCATCTGTTCCGTTTGTCCCTGAAGTACCATCTGTTCCATTTGTCCCCGAAGTACCATCTGTTCCGTTTGTCCCTGAAGTACCATCCGTTCCGTTAGTACCATCTGTTCCATTTGTCCCCGAAGTACCATCTGTTCCGTTAGTACCACTTGATCCGTCAGTACCATTTGTTCCATTAGTACCGTTAGTCCCTGAAGTCCCATCTGTTCCGTTTGTTCCGCTAGTACCATCCGTTCCATTAGTACCATCTGTTCCGTTTGTCCCTGAAGTACCATCCGTTCCGTTAGTACCTGAAGTACCATCTGTTCCATTAGTACCTGAAGTACCATCTGTTCCGTTTGTCCCTGAAGTACCATCCGTTCCATTAGTGCCTGAAGTACCATCCGTTCCATTTGTTCCAGAACTTCCATCTGTTCCATTAGTTCCGTCTGTACCATTAGTTCCATTAGTTCCGTCTGTACCATTTGTTCCGCTAGTTCCATCTGTTCCGTTAGTACCATTTGTTCCGCTAGTACCATCAGTACCATTTGTTCCGCTACTTCCATCCGTTCCATTAGTCCCACTTGAACCATCAGTACCATTTGTTCCGCTACTTCCATCCGTTCCATTAGTCCCACTTGAACCATCAGTTCCATTTGTTCCACTAGTTCCATCCGTACCATTTGTTCCACTAGTCCCATCCGTACCGTCAGTTCCTGAAGTGCCGTTAGTACCACTTGATCCATCAGTTCCATTAGTACCGCTTGATCCATCAGTTCCATTTGTACCGCTTGACCCATCAGTTCCATTTGTACCATTTGTCCCTGAAGTGCCGTCTGTTCCGTTTGTACCTGAAGTACCATCAGTTCCATTTGTACCATTTGTCCCTGAAGTGCCGTCTGTTCCGTTTGTGCCTGAAGTACCATCAGTTCCATTTGTGCCACTAGTCCCATCCGTACCGTTTGTTCCATCTGTACCATTTGTTCCGCTAGTACCATCTGTTCCATTAGTTCCGTCCGTACCGTTGGTTCCATTTGTCCCTGAAGTTCCGTCAGTACCATTTGTTCCTGAAGTGCCGTCTGTACCATTTGTTCCTGAAGTCCCATCCGTTCCATTTGTACCACTACTTCCATCCGTTCCATTTGTACCACTACTTCCATCTGTTCCGTTAGTTCCTGAAGTCCCATCAGTTCCGTTAGTTCCTGAAGTACCATCAGTTCCGTTAGTTCCTGATGTTCCGTTTGTTCCCGATGTGCCATTTGTTCCTGATGTACCATTAGTACCGTTAGTTCCTGAAGTCCCGTTTGTGCCATTTGTTCCTGACGTTCCGTTAGTTCCACTTGTACCATTGGTACCTGATGTTCCGTTAGTTCCATTAGTACCATTAGTACCATTAGTTCCTGAAGTACCATTTGTACCTGATGTACCATTCGTACCATTTGTTCCACTAGTACCATTTGTTCCCGAAGTACCATCAGTTCCGTTAGTTCCTGAAGTACCGTCTGTTCCGTTTGTTCCTGAAGTACCGTCTGTTCCGTTTGTACCACTACTTCCATCTGTTCCGTTAGTTCCTGAAGTACCGTCTGTTCCGTTTGTTCCTGAAGTACCGTCTGTTCCGTTTGTTCCACTACTTCCATCAGTTCCGTTTGTACCTGAAGTTCCGTCCGTTCCATTTGTACCTGAAGTTCCGTCTGTACCATTAGTTCCTGAAGTACCATCTGTTCCATTAGTTCCGTCTGTACCATTTGTACCTGAAGTACCATCTGTCCCGTTTGTTCCTGAAGTTCCGTCCGTACCATTAGTTCCGTTAGTTCCGTCCGTACCATTAGTTCCTGAAGTTCCGTCCGTACCATTAGTTCCGTTAGTACCGTCCGTACCATTTGTTCCGCTAGTTCCGTCTGTCCCGTTTGTTCCTGAAGTACCATCTGTTCCATTTGTACCTGAAGTTCCGTCTGTTCCGTTTGTTCCTGAAGTTCCATCTGTACCATTAGTTCCTGAAGTTCCGTTTGTACCTGATGTTCCATTTACTCCCGATATACCACTTGTTCCGTTAGTCCCTGAAGACCCATTAGTACCACTTGTTCCGTTAGTCCCTGAAGACCCATTAGTACCACTTGTTCCGTCTGTACCATCCGTTCCGTTTGTACCATTAGTTCCGTTTGTACCATCCGTTCCGTTTGTACCATTTGTACCTGAAGACCCATCTGTTCCGTTAGTTCCTGACGTTCCGTTTGTTCCACTAGTACCATTAGTTCCTGAAGTTCCGTTTGCTCCGCTTGTTCCATTAGTCCCTGAAGTTCCGTTTGCTCCGCTTGTTCCTGAAGTACCATTAGTTCCGTTAGTACCATTCGTTCCATTTGTTCCGTTAGTTCCGCTCGTCCCTGAAGTTCCTGAAGTTCCTGAAGTACCGTTAGTTCCTGAAGTTCCATTCGCTCCGCTTGATCCGTTAGTTCCTGAAGTTCCATTCACTCCGCTTGTTCCTGAAGTACCATCTGTACCGTTTGTTCCTGATGTACCAACACTACCAATAACTGAAGCAACTTGTTCTAATGTGGCTTTATAAGATGAACCAGCAGGGTTTTGAGATGTGTCACCTGTAATAACAATATGTAAAATATCATTTATAGACACACTTGGTGCTAATACTCTATCCGTAAGTCTTTGATAATTCGGCATCCCCTTTTACTTATAAATATTAAAAATGTTATTATTGGTCCTCAAAAATATAAATATTTGCATCTTGGAATAAGAATACCTCTGATGATTGGAATATTTTACCCTTGACATCTCCACAATAGATGATTCCAAATTGTTCACAACCATTTACATCAATGATTTTAAGACCAATTGCTGGAACATTATTAAATTGAGATGGTACGTTTAATGTTATTGATGGTGGGATCGGAGTATTTATTGTTGCCAAAACCGCACATTGATTACCATAGACATCACAGACATATAAATTGTAAGGTGCGGTAGCCCCTGTTATACCATCAATTTGTAATATTAACATATCCCATAAATAGTTTGATAATAAAAAAACAAACTACGGTAGTATTGGACAATACCCATTTGTCGCAGTTTGTGTTGGTGTCCTTGTTGGTTTAGGAGTTCTACTTGGTGATGGACAACCACACGGATTTGTACACGTCGGATGAGGTGTTGCCGTTGGTGTTGAAGTCATTGTTTGTGTTACCGTGATTGTTGGTGTTGGTACACAAACATATTTTGTTTCTGTTGGTGTAGGTGTTGGTGTTGGTGTGTTAGTTGGAGTTGACGTTAATGTTGGTGTAGGAGTTGGAGTAGGAGTTGGTCTAACAACATTTAATATGTAAGGACAATCACTATTAAGACATTGATCGTTTAATACTAATATAGTATAAGTACCATATATTTCTCTTGGTGGTATTAACAACGAAGGGTTAAATGTACAAGGTAAAGTTACATCACCTAAATTAATTACAACATTATCATTGTCAGGTTTAAATATTATATTTGCAACCTCACCATCGTAATTTATACTTTTTATAATTATTGAATTACTCATATTATTGTTGTAGTTGTTGTTATTAATGGATGAGTTGGAGTTGGTGTAACTAATGGTCCATTAATAAATTCATTATTAACGCAATTTGGGTCTTGAGATGAAAAATACACACCAGATATATTTAATTGGTCTATAAAAGTTTTAGAAAAAGAATTGTTAATACTGTAAACATCCGCAGGAATATTATCTGATAATAAATAATTAGATGAAGAATTTTGATAAATTGTGTCATATGTTACACTTGAGACTGTAATATTAACATCTAACATTAAACTCCAAATACCCCCAACATACTCTAATTGGGTTATAAATTGGTCACTAGTAAGACTATCATAATTTAAAATTATTATTTTATTAGTTGTTGTCATCATCAATTTTTTAATAATCCTATTATCATATATTGATGATGGCCAATTAAATAAAGTAATTTTAGTCCAACTTAAACCGCTAATATTAATTTTTATAATTTCAGTTAATTGTGGGACAATAGTTGAAGATGACGAAGATATTAAAAAATTAGGGTCAACTAAACCACTTATAGGGTCTCTATATGCAGATATAAATCTAGTTCTAAAATCAAATGGGTTTGAGGTTGTAATAGTTTTAACATAATTGGAACTAAATGGTGACATTATAATATCCCATTCTGTAATATTATTTGTATTTCCATCAATTGTCCATAATTTTGTATTTGTGTTGGCTATCCCGGTTGGGGCTCCGTATGTACTACAATTTGGAACTGTAACATTAGTTTCTAAATTATTTATTGGGTCATATTGATAAATATTAGAACACAAATTATTCCCTTGTTTCATAAAAAAAACATAAGGACAATTAATATTTTGTGTTGTAGTTGTTGTTGTTAAATTTGTCGTGGTGGTTGTTGTTATTAATGGATGAGTTGTAGTTGTTGTTATTAATGGATGAGTTGTAGTTGTTGTTTCAATTTCATATGTGAAATCATTTACATCACAAACTAATACATCACAATCAGGACAATCGTAATCAAACATATCAAAAGTACCTTTCAATATATTAAAATTATGTTTAACCTCAGCCGATGATAATGGTGTCACATACATTCTAAATTGAGATATACCACCCTCAAATGTTCCACCAAAATTTTGTTCCAATAAAATATTTGTTTTCATTCCCGCAAATGTTGTTCCACTAAGAATATTCTCAGGGAATAATTCAGGATCCTGAATGTAATTGTTATAAGGATAAGTTGTTGATGAGAAAGTTAAGTTCTCATGTAGTCCTTGAGTACCCCCACCCCACGAAATGTTGAATGGAACTCCAAGTTGTCTTTCTTTATCTGTATTAAGTGCTCTTGGAATAATTTCTTCAAAGTCTTCAATAGTGTAAAATGGTTTACCATTAACATAGATTCTTAATCTACCCATTCTATATTTTTTGTCATCCAACCATTTTTGATTTAGATTAACAAGTTCAACCATTTCAGGTTCCTTTTTACCATTAGTAATAGGAACGGTAATTAATTTTGTTGTATCATTTGCAAGTGAGTCAAGATATTCACGTTTAGTGATATCATCTAACCCACCTCTATATTTTAAATCACAAGTATCTAAATACGTATACCTATTCCATACAACATTAATATTAACCCATTTCTCCACATCAAAGAATGGGGCACATTTGTCAACACAATAATCGTATATACCATTTGGTGAACAATATTCGGATATAGTATAACCCGTCACATAAGTTTGACCGGTAATACAAGTTCCTGATGTTTGGCAATCACCTGTAATTTTTAATACTTTAACACCAATCTTTGGATTTTTTGGATCTCCACATAATTTTAATGAGAATGCATTTGATAAAGAATCAAATAAAGGATCTTTTTCACAAGTGTCTTCTATTGAAGTATATCCTGTTGTTGAACAATCAAGACAATCATAACAAGTTTCACAACCCGCACAACTTGGTGTACATACAGGTGGTAATAAACAATTTTCAGCAGTTTTAGTTGGAGTAAATGATGGTGTTGGTGTAGGTGCACAATAACAACCCTGTTCTACCGTTGGTGTTGGTGTTGGAGTTGGTGTAACAAAAATTGTAGGACAAATATGTGTCTGACATTCCCACCCACATATATCACAAGCGTCTTCACCACAATTACAACCACAAGTTAATTTTTTATCTTTATCTCCACCACATAAATTACAACCATAATTTAAATGGTTATCATGTTTATTATCAACAGATCTTGGTGGGTAAACGTAAATACATCTACTATTATCTGTGTATGTATTACAACAAGCACAAGTTTCAACTTTTGTTAAACCAGATGTTACTCTTGTGTATCCTGTAAAACAATTTGGTGAACCATCTGCATGATGGTAAAATTTATTTTCAGCTCTTGTACCAAAATAAAAAAATGTATTTTTATTATCGGGATATATTTCATTTAATGTTGTCTCGTCAGGATCAGGAAAATATTGATCAACTAATCTAGGTTTAATAACCATTTCAACTGACCAACCTTTATTCATTCTCTCAGGGAAAATGTCATAATCATATCCAAATAGTTTGTAGAATCCTTGATAAAAACCACCATATAATTCGTGATACTTTCCAAAAGTCGGATCTGTTTTACTAACAACCTCATATAAAGTTGTTTTTGGTATTCCCGAAAACCTATGATTAGTTTCAGTATAACCGGTAACTTGAAACATTTTTAATCTTCTATCAAAATGTAATCTATCAAATTTTAAACTATCATCATATAAACCATTTGTAAAATAAATTGTTTCTCCTGACATTTTTGTTACCAACCCATTATCAATACCAGTTAAACCAATATCACAAGCCGTTGATGAGGAAAAACAAGTTAAATCTAAATTTTTTGGGTTATAGTAGTTTTGTGATACAAAAACATTATTAGTGTTATAATTTTTATATGTTAATGTTAAATCTTGAGCACTTAACGGGTCACTAATATTAAAATTAATTGGTAAACGATCTCCATATGTTTGAGCAATTAAAAACGGAGAAAAAATAACCTCTTGATTATAATCTCTTTCATCCGAAGTCAAAGACATATCCATACTATCAGACTCAAGATTTATCCTGTACTTCTTATAAACATATTGATTAATATTTTGTTCCGCCATTCTTTTTATTAATAAATACCATAAATGAAAGTATTTATATTAAAAAAAGTTTTTATGATTAACTTTAATACAGAATATTTCAAAAAACCGTACTATTTCTTTCTGAAAGATAAAGGAGATAAAATGTCCTTATATTATTCAGTTTCGGAAAATTTAAACGAAGCTAAACAAATAGATAGTAGAATGGATTTTGATAAATCAGAAGAAAAAAATATTAAAACTTTTATTAGTGTAATACTATCTGAAGGTAAAAAAATGAGTACTGGTGAAATTACAGGTCGTTTGAAGAAATATAAGGAGGGTATTACTAAAGAATTTAAGGAAACAAAATTACTAATTAAAATTATTTTGTCTTCGGCAAAACAATATTTAAAAGATAAAGATTTTGAGTTATCAAAAGAAGAAAAAGATTTTATTAAAGACCAATCCGGTGATATTGCCAAGTTAATACCATTAATTGTTTTACAACTATTACCAGGTTCAACATTAGCAACACCATTTATTATTGAGTTTGGGAAAAAATTAGGAATTAAAATGAATAGTAAAATTCCTGAAAAATATAAAGAAAAAGAAATTGAGGGTGAGGCTGAGTTGGCAGAATTTGTTGATGCCGATGGTACATTATTAGGATCAAATATCCCAATGTTAGACCAACAAATGCACCCACACAAAACATTAGACCAAACCGTTAAAATGGCAAGAGCAAATCAATGGCCATACTATAAACGTTATTGGGGTGAATCTATAGAAAATAATATTAAAAACTTACTTGATGAGGTTGACCAATCTGAATCATTTGGATTTGAAGAAACTGAAGATGTTTCAACATATGATGAGGCAGATGAAATTTTCAAAGATGAGTTAGGTGTTGAGGATGACATGGAGCGTGAAGAAAGAGTTAAACGTTTAGGTTTTGACAGAAACTTAGATAAACAACTTAAGAACGAAAAGAAAAGAGGACTGTGTAGAAATTGTTTTACTAAAAGAAGATTGTCTGAATTAGAAAAACAAAAAATGACAGATCTTATTGATGAAATATTAGTAAAGAAAAGGAAAAAATCTAACGATGTAGTACCTAAAGATGACTCTGAAGATTCTCCCGTTAGTAAAATATTAATAAGAAATATTGAATCTATTAAAAAAATTGCAGACAAAGAAGGCATTAGTATTAATAAATTAATCAAACATTTAAAAGAAGGTGAATAAAAATTTATATGGTAAATTGATTTCATTACCGAAAGAAATTACCGAATACTTAGGTAAGTGTTTTGATTATATACCAAATTCAGATCCCTCAATTGAAGGTCATAAACGTAATATTGATTTACGTGATAAAGGTCATGTTTCTTACCAACAATTAGGTAGAATGAAAAATTGGTTTGATAATTATGATGGTGATGGTACTGACGCACCTTTTATATTAAATGGTGGTGAATACGTAAAAAATTGGACTAATGACACAATCGCTCAATTAAGAAAAGGTGATGAACAAAATACTGAGATACATAGAGATTATATGCCATCTGACGTTAATCAAGATTTAGTTGATGATATGGGTTGGTTGGCAGATATGAATAGACCATCAAAAGAACATAGTTCTACTAATGATGATATAAAAATAACAGAAGCCCTAAAAAGGATAAACGACATAATGAAAAAAATAATTTAATATGGCAACAAGTGAAAGATTAGATTTTAGTCAACCTAATAATGAATTAGGACAAATCGCTGAACAACAAAGACAAAAGTTAATCCCAAAAAACGATTACAAGTCGGTTAACCCTTACTCCTCAACCAATAAGGACGCAATATCCGATGGTGATGAATTTGGTAAAGGAACCGGAATATTCTTAGATACCGCCAATGGTGGTTCATCTGTAGATACAATTGAACGTATTAGTGAGATAAAAATTAATGAATATCAAAAAAACAAACCTTACACAACTCCGTCAGCATAATGAAACTTTACAATACATTAAAAGGTCTTATTGTTGAAGTAGCATCAATTGAATCAGTAGTTGATGCTATTAAGAAAAAAAGGCGCGTTGTGATTTATTATAATGGTCGTGAGCCGGGAGGTAATGGTTTAAGAACGATTGAACCTGTATGTTTTGGTTATAGTAAAAGTGGGAATCCTGTATTACGAGCTTGGGACATGGAAGGTGCTTCCCACAGAGCGTACTTAGGTGAAAAACCTTTACCAAGTTGGAGAATGTTTAGATTAGACAAAGTTCAATTTATTAGACCAACGGCAGAAACATTTAATGAGCCAAGACCAAACTATAATCCTAACGGAGATAAAAGTATGACTAAAGTTATTATTAACGCAGTCTTTGATAACACTGAAGAAAATTTAGCATAACTATGAATTCAGAACAAGATTTAATACAAAAATTAATGATCTCAAAAAAGATCATGGAAAAACACAATGACATGGGTAGAAATGGTATTCAGTCATCAGGGGGGTCATCATCACCAATGGTAGAAGATTACCAACCTATTCAAGCAACTTACAATTTACCACAAGAATTTTTATCGGAACAAGAAGTCGCAAAACCAATTAATAATGGACCAATGACATCTGATAGAATTTTAGGTTCTAAATTACCCGATGAAATTAAAAAATTAATGATGGAACATCCAATTCAACAACCAACAATGGGTGTTGGATCAGGAATGTTATCAAATGAATTGGTTGAGAAAGCAAGTAGATTGATGAATACAAATGCAAAAGGAGAATTATTAGAAAACAAACAACCACAAAAACAACAACAACAACGACAACAACAATCTAATGTTGGTGTAGATGCAAATGTAATAAGAGACATTGTTAGAGAAACAGTACAAGATGTTCTTAGAGAAAATGGGTTATTAACTGAATCTGAAACTAAGAGTAATGAAGTTTTTAAATTTAGAGTTGGTCAACATATTTTTGAAGGTAAGTTAATTAGAGTAAAAAAAATAGCAAAATAATTTAATTTAAAATAAAAAAGGGAACCTCAATCAATGATTGGGGTTTTTTGTTTTTATGGGTTGATATTTCCATACATTTAGATTACATTTCTATTATTATTATAACTATGGAAAAAATTAATGTATTAGTATTACCCTCAGACACATCAGGTGTTGGGAAATTTAGATCGGTAGATCCACACGTAAAATTACAAAATCTTTATCCTAACGACTTTCATGTTGATATTGATTACACACCTAAAATTGACGATGACAACTATTGGAAAAAATATCAAATAGTTCATTTCCACCGTACTATTGGTCAAGACTATGACTCATGTCCTGCTTTGATTGAGAAATTAAAAGGTATGGGAATTATTGTTGTTGGCGATATTGATGATTATTGGTTACCGACAAAGGAACATCCTATTCATCAATTAATCATGCAAAATAAATTACATGAGAAAATCATTAAGAATTTAAAAGTTTGTTCATACGTTATGACAACTACTGAAATTTTTGCAAATGAAATTCGCAAATTTAATAAAAACGTAGTTGTATTCCCAAATGCAATTGACCCAAATGAATCTCAATTTAAAGAACCAACAGTATCATCAGATAAGATCAGAGTTGGTTGGTTAGGAGGTTCTTCACACTTACACGATTTAAAGTTAATGGACGGTACCGTTTCTAAATTATCATCATTACAAGATAAAATACAATATTTTGTATGTGGATTTGATACTCGTGGTACTGTAACTGAAATAAATCAACAGACGGGAGAAAAAACACAAAGACCAATTAAACCTGACGAAACTGTTTGGCTTAAATACGAAAAAATTTTTACTAACGATTATAAAATTATAACACCAAAATATAAAGAATTTTTAGAAAAATATGAGGATAAAGAATATTTGGGTTGGGAGAATGAAAATTATGTTAGAGTATGGACTAAACCTGTAACATCTTACGCTAAGAATTATTCTAAATTTGATATTTCATTAGCACCAATTCAAAATCATATCTTCAACAGAATGAAATCTCAATTGAAGGTTATTGAGGCTGGATTTTATAAGAAAGCTTTAATTGCATCAAATGTTGGACCATACACGATTGATTTAAAACACGCTTTACATCAAGGTAAATTTACCGATGGTAACGCTTTATTGGTTAACGAAAATAATAATCATAGTGATTGGGCAAAAAATATTAAGAAATTGGTTGACAACCCAAGTATGATTGTTGATCTTGGTGAAAGATTATACGAAACGGTAAAAGATAAATATGACCTTAACCAAGTCACTAAAACAAGATCAGAATTTTATAAATCTTTAATTAAATAACATGAACAATAAAAAAGGAATAATAGGTTTTACGGCAGGTAACTTTGATTTGTTACATCCAGGTTACATATACACATTTGAAACCGCAAAAGAAAATTGCGATTATTTTATGGTATTCTTACAAAGAGATCCATCTGAAACAAGATTCACTAAATATAAACCAGTTGTACCTTTGTATGAAAGGTATAAAACTTTGATGTCAATAAAATACGTTGATGAGGTTGTTACATATCAAACTGAAGAAGATCTTATTAAGTTAATTGAATTTTACAAACCTGATGTAAGAATTTTAGGTGATGATTACATCGGTAAACGATTTACGGGTGATCACCTACCTATTGAGGTTATTTACACAACTAGATCTCATAATTGGTCAACAACCAAAATAAAAGACCTTATTACAATACAAACTTTAAAACAAAATCCAGATTTAATAAAAAATTTAGAATCAAATGATTAATATCCCAATTACAAAAATTTTATTCCTTGACATTGAAACAGTAGGAATAACAAAAGATTATCAAACTTGTGTAAAAGAATACCCAAGAGTTGCTGAACAATTTGTTAAATACATTGATTGGTTTCAAAAAAGATTCCCTGAAGACGCCCAATTATCTTTGGATGAAATTTTTGCAAAAAGAACTGCATTGGTTCCTGAATTTGCAAAAATAGTTTGTGTAAGTGTTGCATTTGTTATGGATAACAATGAAGTTAAAAAACAAACATTCTCAAGTGATAATGAAGGTAAATTATTAAAAGATTTACAAACGTTGTTAAATCGTTGTGGTAAATTGGATTTTTATTTATGTGGTCACAATTTAAAAAACTTTGATATTCCAATGATTGCAAAAAGAATGATCATCAATGGATTAAAACCATCTTCAATTTTACCATCATACGACACAAAACCTTGGGAAGTTAAAGCAATTGATACAAAGGATGTGTGGCAATACGGAGCGTATACCGCAATTGGATCATTAGACTTGATGTGTTCTTGTTTAGATATCCCAACACCAAAGGGTGGTGACGTAACAGGAGACAAAGTCCATGATTGTTATTGGAACAAAGGTATGTTAAAAGAAATTGGTGAGTACTGTGAGAGAGATGTTGAGGTACTAATTGATGCAATAATTAAATTAAAAGAATTAAAATAATGGATGACGTTACAAAATTAATAAAACAATTAGAAGAATTAGATTCAATGTTTGGTGATGACATGAATGAAATGAATTATGATGAAATTATAGATAAACATGGGTTGGATCTTTTTGAACTTGAAAAAGAAATGGAAGATTACCAACCAACAATGAAATTAGAATTTTCATCAAAAAAATACGATCCTAATTTTGCGTATCCAACTGATTCAGGTATGGATTTATATTCAATGGAATCATTAACTATTGAACCATTTGGTAGAATATTAGTTCCAACAGGAGTTCATTTTGATGTTCCCGAAAATTATGAAATTCAGATTAGATCAAAGAGTGGATTAGCCATTAATCAAGGTTTAATGGTGTTAAACTCACCAGGAACTGTAGATCAAGGATATACAGGTGAAATTAAAGTAATATTATTTAACACAACAAATAGTTCTGTTGAAGTAAAAGAAGGTCAAAAAATTGCTCAGGCCGTTGTATGTCCTGTAGTATGTGGAAAATGGTTAGACTTAATTAAAGTTGATACAATAAAAAATAAAGACAGATCCGATAATGGGTTTGGTAGTACTGGAATATAAAAGAATATGAAAAAAGTAGATGTTATAGTACACGCTTATGGTAAACCATGGCAAACTTTATGTACATTAAAAAGTTTAATGAGTCATTCGGGAGAACACATTGATAAAATATTTTTTATAAAAGAACCAACACATCCTTTTAACGATAATGTTGATTGGATAATGGGTTATTTTGATAATTTAATAGTTTATCAACCAGAAAAATCTATTTTAATGTATACAATAAAAGACATAACTAACCAAAACGAAAGATTTAATTGTCCTCATCAATATAGTTTTGAAACTAGTAATAAAGAATTTTTATTTGTTACCCATAATGATGTTTTATATACAGGAGATGTCATTGGTGATATGTTAAATAAAATAAATGATTCTATTGGTATAGGCCGAATTGGTCAGTGTTGGAATTGTCCAGCACATAAAGCAAACTTATGTAGTGGTGAAAAATTTTACGAATGGAACCCAACATACGAGGAAGTTATTTCTTTAGGATTACCATATGTTAGAACCGATATTACTAATGTAGATAAAATTAACCCAAAACCTTTACCTGAATGTAGATTAAATGAATGGGCATGTTTAATAAACATAAAAATGTCTAATAAAGAAACATATCCAAATGGAGATACTCCTTTTTTTGGTGTTTTTGGTCCCGATTCGGGAGTTGCATGGTTTAGAAGTTTACATTTAAAAGGTTATAAGTTTGTAAACTATAATGAAAAATACATCCACTCATATTGGTCTGAATTAAGTAGTGGATATCAAACCGTTCATAGTGAACATCATTATGTAAAATCAGAAGAAAATGCAAAAAAATACTACAATGAAAATTTTTTAATATGATAAAATGCAATGGTTGGGGTAACCACTTAAGATTAGGTAATTGGTTATTTCTTTTTACAGGATTAAATTACTTAGCAAAACATTCTAATAATAAGATTGTACTTCCTGAATATTTTCTATGGGATTATTTAAAAAATTTACCTAATGTGACTGAAAACCAGAATTACGATATTGAGTATTCATTTCTAAACAGAAAATATAGTGATGATGAAAAAAAAAATTTTATTGAGTTTTTTAAATTAAATAATGACAAAATAATTAATATATTAGGATATCCTGGATTACAATCAGAAAAATGGTTTATTGATGATGTCAATTATATAAAAAATATTTTAGAAATAAAAGAAGAAAAAATTAAAGAGGTAAAAACCCGATACAAAGATTTTTTTACAAAACCGACAATTGGGATTGGTGTTAGAAGAGGTGATTTTGTAGGTCACAACTGTTTTTACCAAATACCTGAAACTTGGTATGAAGATACGTTAAAAAAAGAATTTCCAAATTATTTGGATTATAATGTTATAATTTTTTCAGATGACATTGAGTGGTGTAAAAATTATTATATAAATAAAAACTTTTTATTTGCCGAATCAAATAATACCTACATACAACATTCTAATGAATATTTAAATGACCCAATGGATCAATTTATTTTAGGTACCCTATGTGATAATTTTATTGGGGGAAGCTCAACGTTTAGTTGGTGGCAAATGTGGTATGTTAAAAACTTTAATAATGGAAAAGTAATTCATTCGGGGAAAAACCTTGCCGGTAATTGTTATGACTTATTTCATTGTCCACACTATTACCCCGAAAATTGGATAATAAATAAAATAGATTAAAAAAATATGATAACAATTATATACTCAACACATAAGGATCAAGAATATAATAACAAATTTAAACAACATTTGTTACAAACGGTAGGATTAAACGATGTACAGATTTTAGAATTTGTTAATCATAACCAATATTCATTATCCCAAGTTTATAATAGTGGTGTCACGCAATCAACCTATGATATTGTGGTATGTTGTCACAATGATATTAAACTTGAAAAGAATTGGGGTAAAAAATTATTAGAAGATTATTCTAATAACCCCGAATTCGGTATAATTGGAAAAGCCGGATCTTGTTATTTTCCTGAGTCAGGAGTTTATTGGGATAGAATGACTCAAACAATGGTTGGTCAAGTTTATCACCATCCTGATGGTCAAAAAAAATGGTTAAACAAATATTCACCTAAATTACCATTTTTAATTCCTGTTGTTACAATTGATGGTTTATTCATGTCATTTGATAAAACAAAAATTAAACATAGGTTTGATGAAACAATTGGTAAATTTCACTTTTACGATCATTTATTCTGTATTCCAAATTATTTAGATGGGATTAAAATTGGAGTTACCTCATCCTTTGAAATAACTCACCAATCCATAGGAAAACCAAATCAGGAATTTTGGGAGAGTAAAGAAAAATTTGTAGAAAAATGGGGTAGTATGTTACCTTTAGATTTAAAACCTTCGTTTATTTACGCTCCCGATATAAAAAGAAAAGAATTTAAAAAATTTGGTAAGATTGCAATTATAATACCAACTAAAGGTAAAGTTGAAATGTTATACGAATGTGTTAAATCATTTTACGATCATTGTGATTATAAAATTTTTGATGTCTACATTGCGGACACAGGGTCAACTGAAGAAGAAAAAAATTGGATTAAGGATAATATATTACCTTTTGGGAATGTTAAATTAATTGAGTATGATTACTATAATTTTGCAAAGATTAATAATGATGTTGTAAAAAACTTACCTAAAGATGAATATGAATTTTTATTATTCTCTAATAACGATATAAAAATAATAAATGACGTTATTACTGGAATGTTGTCAGTATTTGAAAAAAATAGGATGACAGGTACCGTTGGAGCTAGACTTCATTTTGAGGATAACACAATACAACATGATGGAATCTTAATGTACATTAATAAAATAGATAATAGAATTGGCGTAACACATTTAAATTTAAAAAACTATTACAATTATTCTAACTCAACAAAAGAAGTTTTTGGTAACACGGGTGGTCTAATGATGGTTAGAAAATACACTTTTGAAAAATATGGAATGTTTAATGAAAATTATGTTTCTTGTTTTGAAGATGTTGAAGTTAATATGAATCTTTTATCCTCAGGTTTTAAAAACTATATATGTAGTGAATGTGTATCGTATCATTATGAATCCCAAACAAGAAATGATGATCCAAAAAATTTGGTAAAATTAAATTACGATTACCACAATAATCTACTTCCATCTATTAAAAATAATATAGACAAAATAAAAAATAACATTATAATTATATAATATGGCACAAGGAGTACATAAAATAACTGAAGACTTTGAGAAATCACTATGTGATTACACAGGAGCACCATATGCAATTGCATTAGACAACATGAGTAACGCAATATTTTTAGCGTTATATTATGAAAAAAACATAAAAAAAAGTTTAACATCAGATAAGGTAGATTGTCCATCAAAGACATACCCATCAGTTCCGTGTGAAATTATTCATTCAGGATTAAAAGTTAATTTTACACCTGTTGAGGGTGAAACAATTAAAGGAGCATATCAGTTATCCCCAAGTAATGTTTGGGATTCGGCTTTGAGATTTACTGCCGATATGTATATCCCAAAGTCCCATATGTGTCTTTCATTTACAGGACCATATAAAACATTAAAACTTAGTAAGGGAGGTGCAATTTTAACTGATGACCATAAGGCGATGTTATGGTTTAAAAGAGCAAGATTTAGTGGTAGAAGAGAATGTTCATATCATGACGATAATTTTGATATGATAGGTTGGAACTTTTATATGATGCCAGAATTATCCGCAAGAGGATTGTTGATGATGTCCCAATTCTATGATTTAAAGGGAAATAAAAAACATAATCAAGATTTAGAGTTACCATACCCTGATCTATCAAAATTTAAAATTTATAATCAATGAAAAATATAGTTTTAATTGGTGGGGGAAATCAAGCTCATTACACTATTGATATTATTGAAAAAGAAGGTAAATACAATATTGTAGGTATTATTGATTCTTTACATGATATTGGTTCTGATAGGTTTGGATATAAAATAATTGGTAGACAAGAAAATTTATCTGAATTAGTTAAAGAATATGAACTATATGGTGGGGTGATTTCTATAGGTGACAATTGGGGAAGATCTAATGTATCTCTTCAAATATCGTCTTTAGTGCCTGATTTTAAGTTTGTAAACGCCATTCATCCATCAGTTGTAATAGGTAATAATGTAACATTAGGGAGAGGTATAGTTGCAATGGCGGGGTGTATATTCAACCCCAAATCAGTAATAGGAGATTTTACATTTTTTGCAACAGGAGCTCAAGTAGAACATGATTGTGTTATTTCTGATTTTGCCAGTATATCCGCAGGTTCCATTACTGGAGGTTATGTTAAGTTAGGTAAATATTCGGCATTAACTTTAGGTGTGACAGTATTAGATAGAATAGAAATTGGGGAAAACACTGTAGTTGGTGCGGGAAGTTTAGTTATTAAATCATTACCTGATAATGTTTTGGTTTATGGTAATCCTGCAAAAATAATTAGAAATAGAATTACAGGTGAAAAATTTTTAAAATGAAAAAAGAAAATATTATAGAGTTAAAAGAACAAGGGTATACAATTATCCGAAATTTAGTTGATGAAAATTGGTTAGATTTGTTAAGGGATGCTTTGGACAAAGCATTTATTGAGCATAGAAAAACTCAATTAAATAACCATAATGATATTCAAACTAATGGAGTTGCGCTTCATGCGTTATTAAGTAATCCAATATTCATTAATTTCTTGGAAGATATCCAAAATAAAAAATTCTTTGAGTTCCTTTCGGAATCTTTTTTTAATGGTAAGTGTATTATTAATTCATTTAGTGGATTAGATAATCTACCAAATCAACCAAATTTCTCGGCAATTGTTCACAGAGATTTAAGATTTTATTCTGGTGATTTCCCAATTATGTTAAATTGTTTATTAATGGTGGATGATTTTACAATTGAAAATGGTGCAACATATCTATTACCTTATTCTCATTTAGATAAAAAAAAACCAAGTGACGAAGAATTTTTTCAAAACGCAATACAAGCCGTTGGTAAAAAGGGTGATATGATAGTTTTTAACGCCAATGTTTGGCATTCATCGGCACCCAATATAACACAAGACCATAGAAGAGCAATTCCAATAACCGTAAGTAAATCGTTCATGAAACAATTGTTAGATTACCCAAGAGCAATTGGTTACGACAGGATTGATGAGTTTAGTTTTGAATTACAACAATTATTAGGGTATCACTCAAGGGTACCCGCATCTTTGGATGAATGGTACCAACCTGAAAATAAAAGATTTTATAAAAAAGAACAAGATTAAAAAAAAATATAAATTAATATGACTCACACGGAAGAATCTTTAGATATTACAAGAAGAATATCAAATGAAATGTATGGAAAAACTTTTCACCATCATTATCATATTTTATATGACATAATTAAAACGTATCCTGATGATTACAATATTAATTATGTGGAGATTGGGTGTTATGCTGGCGGATCGGCATCGTTAATCTGTCAAAGAAAAAATACTAATGTTTTTTGTATAGATTTAGGAACCCCTATATCACCTGAAGTCCCAATTAAAAATATAGAAAAATTTAATATCTTTAATAATCATTACGAATATATTCAAGGTAATTCTCAGAAAATAGAAACACTAGAAAAACTTAAAACATTTATTGATGATATTGATGTTTTATTTATAGATGGTGATCACTCATCAAATGGAGTGAAGAATGATTTTGAGTTATACTCACCAATGGTTAAAAATGGTGGTTATATTGTTTTTGACGATTATAATGATTATGAATTTAGTCCTGAAGTAAGACCTATGGTGGATCACATTATATCTACACTTGATGGTTATGAAATAATAGGAACATTACCCAATTTATTTAAGGCCGATCCAGAATCTATGTTAGATGGTAATTGTTTTATAATTAGAAAAAAATGAAATTATCAATAGTTACTCCAACATATTATAGGTCAGATGGATCTACATTAGCACATCTAAAAAAAGCTTTAGATTCCTTATTTAATCAAACCCATCAGGATTTTAAAATTTACTTAATTGGCGATAGATATGAACACCCTAATGAGGTTGAGACATTAATATCAAATTACGATCAAAGTAAAATATTGTTTGTTAATTTAGATGTTGCTAAAGAACGAGATTTTTATATCAATAAGTGGGCTTTATGGTCTTATGGTGGAGTTAACGCAACAAATCATGGTGTTGATCTGTCTATGTCTGAAGGTAACCATTATATTTGTCGTTTAGACCATGACGATGAATGGGAAAATAATCACTTGGAATTAATTAATAAATGCATTGAAGAAACTAATTCAGATTGGATTTGTACTAAATCAAATTACCTTAATACTGTAATTTTACCATACACTAATGGTACTGGTCTTTATATTAATCACTTACCTAAATCCGAATCTTTAATTCATTCATCGGTATGTATGAACTTTAAAACAATACCTCTAAAATATAGAGATTTATTTGATGAAACTGGTGTTGTTGGTTTACCGGCCGATGCTGAATTATGGGAAAGATGTGCATCCTATATTTTAAGTAATAATTTAAAAAGTACTTTAATAAACAGTGTGACGTGTAATCACGTTGAGGAGGGGTTTGAACGTAACTAATAATGAAAGTAACTGCGTTATTATTAAATTGGAAACGACAAGAAAACATTGTTAAAGTGATTCAATCCATCCGAGATCAATCAATTGATATTGATATATGGTTATGGAATAATAATATTGAGGATAAGACATCTTATGATGTAGATGTTCAAATTAATTCGTCAAATAATTTTAAATGTTGGCCAAGATGGTTAGTTGGGTCAATGGTTGATGAAGGTTTTATTTTTACATTAGATGATGATATAATGTTTAATAAAACAGATGTTATTGAAAATTGTTTAAAGACATATGAGACTATAGGGAAAAATAGGACATTCCCAATAATTGGTTATTCGGGTGTCGTTTTAAATAAGGAAAAAGATTATTGGGAATCAAAACACATAAATAAACCCTATGATGATACCGATATCATAGTTGATGTTATTAAAGGTAGATTTATGTTCATGGATAGTAAAATTTTAAAAAATGTTTTATTAGATAATGAACCTACTTGTGAAGATATAAAAATATCTTCCTATTCAAATTACAAGATTGTCCCATCTTTAATATTAAATGGATTAATCAACTTGGAGGAGGGTCCTGAAGCGTTACACTCAAGTTTAGAACAAAGAAAAAAAAGAACTGAGGCAACCAAAAAGTATTTTATTAAAACCGTAAAATATAATTAATTATTTATTATTTATAAGTTGGTTTTATATTTAACTTAAATAAAAAACTTATGGCTATTAGAAAAAAACCAACTTTAAAAGACGATACAACGTCAACCACTCAACCACAAATTTCAAGAAAAGAGTTAATTAACTCTGTAATCAAAAGAAAACAAAAAAGTAAATTTTTATCCGACAATCAAAAAGACTATTATGATATTTTGATTAACAATCAAATTACAATTTGTTCAGGACCGGCAGGTGTTGGTAAAAGTTATATTTCAATGAAAGCAGCGGTAGATTTATTAATGGACCCAAACAATTCATACGAAAAAATTATTATTGTTAGACCCGCAGTTGAGGCTGAAGAAAAGTTAGGATCTCTTCCAGGAAATTTAGAAGAAAAATTAGACCCTTATATTTTCCCATCTTATTACTTACTTAATAAAATAATTGGTAAAGAAGCGAGAGAAAAATTAAAAGAGTATGAAGTAATTGAAGTATTTGCGTTAGCATACATGAGAGGAATGAATATTGATAATTCAATTTTAATTTTTGAGGAAGGTCAAAATGCTACCCCTAATCAAATGAAATTATTATTAACAAGAATTGGATACAATAGTAAATTCTTTATATCAGGTGATTTAGAACAAACGGATCGTTATAAAGATAAAAAACAATCGGGACTTTACGACGCACTACAAAGATTCAGTGGTATACCAGATATTGGCATATATGACTTTAAAAATGCCAAAAATGTTAGAAACCCATTAATTAGTGAAATATTAGTTAAGTACGATGACGAAAATAGGGATTGAGATTAATGGTGTTTTAAGAGACACTATTAGTAAATTTACTGAATTATATGAAAAACATTTAGTTGATACTCATTTTAATGAGTCAACGGATAAAACATATGAAATTGAATTTTCAGGTGATACAGATGAGGTAATTGAACTTAATGAAAACTTAGAGATTAATAATTTTGAATATAAAGTTTTAAGTCCTGTCACATCATTAGATTTAGGTTCTCATTTTTCATTTCCATCTAAAGATGATTTATATTCATTTATGTATGAAGAATATACAATGGAGTTATTTGGACATGCACCATCAACAGAGATGTTATCATTTAACCTGTTAAACGATATTTACTATAACTTGAGAGATACTTATGACTTAATGATTGTTTCTGATGAAATAGGTAGATCTAAACCATCATCACTTTTTTTCTTATCCAAATTTGGTTGTTTAGTGGAAAAAGTATTTTTCTATAGTGAAATAACAAAAAATGATATGTTAGGTGAGGTAGATATTTTACTTACGGCCAATCCTGACCTACTATTAAATAAACCTGATAATAAAATCATTATAAAATTTATTACAGATTATAATAAAAACATCAAATCAGAATACGAAATTTCTTCTTTATCTGATTTGGAATTAACGATTAAAAAAATAGAAGCGAATGTTTAATGTGTTTGGAGAAAACTATTATATTGATTTAGATAAAATAGAGGACTTTGTCCAGTATAGTGGTACAAGTGGTGAAACTCAAATCCACGTAGTAAAATATGAGTCAGTTAAAGCAATGGTTGACACAATTTTAACTGAAATAGGAGAAGTGGATGAAAATTTAGGTATGAAAAATAATGAGGTGACTATTCCCTTTAAAATTGCTTTTAATACACTTTTAATGAAAAAAATAATAAATAAAATATAAAACATGAACCAAGAACAAATTTTAAAACTAGAAGAATCCATTCAGAAAATGAGGGATAAGAAGTCAAGAATTTATTTTATAGTACAGGACACTAAAGGAAATGCAAAAGCGTCAATACGTTACATTTACGAAATGGCTATGTCACTAAAAAATAATGGATTTAATGCCATAATACTACATGAAACCCCTGAATACTTTGGTGTAACAGATTGGTTAGGTGAGGAATATATGACAAATTTAGATCATAAATCTATTGAAGGAACTAATTTAGAAATCTCACCTGAAGATTTAATTGTTATTCCAGAAATTTACGGATTCATAATGGATCAAATAACTAAACTACCTTGTGGTAAAATTGTGTTATCGCAATCATATGATTACATTTTTGAAACACTACAACCTGGACAAACTTGGACTCAACTTGGATTCCATAAATGTATTACAACATCAGAAAAACAAAAAGAATATATTTCTTCAACAATGAGAAGTGTCTCAGTTGATGTTATTGAACCAACAATTTCTGAAGTTTTTGAAAAACAAAAATTCCCACCTAAAACAATTATTGGTGTACATACAAGAGATCACAGAGATACGGTAAATTTAATTAAAACTTTTTACACTAAATTTCCACAATACAGATGGATTACATTTAGAGATTTAAGAGGGTTATCTCAAGTTGAGTTTACAAACGCAATGAAAGAAAGTTTTGCATCCGTGTGGATTGATAATATTAGTTCATTTGGTACATTCCCACTTGAATCTATGAAGATGGGAATACCTGTTATTGGATTGGTACCTAATATCACACCTGAATGGATGAATGAAGAAAATGGTATTTGGATCAATAACCAAAATATGATTGTTGATGTTATTGCCGATTTTATACAAAATTGGTTAGAAGACAATCTTAACCCTAAATTATACGAAGAAATGGACGTAACCATTAATAAACTTTCAACCAAAGAAAAATTTGAATCAGAAGTTGTTGAATTATTTGCAAAAATGATTGACACAAGAGCAGATTCTTTTGAGGCTCAACTATCTAAACTTGAAACAACTGAATAATATGGAAAATAATAAAACTATCTCGGTAATATTACCAATTAAAACTGCTAGGTCCGCAGACTTTGAGGACTTCTTTGATAGATGTATCAAATCAATTAAAAACCAAGGTGAAACTGTAAGTGAATTGGTTATCGTTTATTGTGATGATTCTCTTTTGGAGACACACATTAACTCTTATGATTTTGATGGATTAAACGTTAAATTTGAAGTGTGGAAAGACGAACCTAACTTTGCAAACCAAGTTAATAAAGGTGTTGAAATATCAACTTCTGATTGGGTTTCATTAATTGAGTTTGATGATGAATATTCAAACATATGGTTTAAAAACTCACAAAAATATATGGATATCTATAAAGATATTGAAGCGTTTTTACCAATTGTTGTTGATGTTAATGATAAAGGAGTATTTGTAGGATTTACAAATGAAGCAACATTTGCGGCAAACTTCACACAAGAACTTGGTTATTTAACTAACGAAACATTACAAATGTATCAAAATTTCCAAATTGCTGGAATGGTTATTAAAAAAGAAACTTTCTTAGAATTTGGTAAATTTAAATCAAACATTAAATTAACATTTGGTTATGAGTTCTTTTTACGTATGACTCACGCATCTGTTAAATTTTTAACAATCCCTAAGATCGGATACAAACATATGAACTTAAGAGAAGGATCTATTTTTTGGAACTACAAAAATGGTGACAACAGGTTAAGTGAAGATGAGGCTAAATTCTGGATTGAGGCGGCTAAGAAAGAATATTTCTACACCGCACAGAGGGACATAAAATATGAACCACAAGAAATTTGATGTCCGAAAATGGTAATTTATCAAACGAAGAGAATGAAAAGAAAAAGAAGGGAAGAAAACCAACAGTAAATAATTATTTTGACGTAAGAGAAGAAGATGCGGTTAGGGCCTACCTAATCGCAGAATCTTTTGACGAAAAGAACAAAATTTATAATGAGTTTTTAAAACACCCCTTAGATAAAATGATATCGTCAATTATTAGACGATATAAATTATACAGAAGAGACATGGACTTTGAGGAGATCCACATGGATACTCATTCATTTTTAATGACTAAAATAGACAAGTTTAAACCGGCTAAAGAGAAAAAGGCTTATTCTTATTTTGGGACTATCTGTAAAAATTATCTTATGGGACAAATTTTAAAAGACCAAAAAGAAATGAATAGAAAAATATCTTATGAAGATATTTCGGGAGATGTTCATAATATGCCAGATATGATTTATTATATTGATAATGACGATGTAAGTTCTGAAGAAATTATAAAAAAATTCCTTAATGAACTTAAAGATAATATGAATGAACCAAATATATCTGAACAAGAAATAAAATTGGGAGAAGCTTTAACTGACATTTTTACAAATTATGGGGCAATTTTTCAAGAAACATCAAATAATAATAAATTTAATAAGAACATTATCCTGTTTGAATTGAGGGAAATGACCAATTTAAGTACAAAAGAAATACGTAATTCATTAAAAAGATATAAAAAAATATACTTTCATATCGTAAATGAATTATTAAAATAGAATAAAAAATACTTATAGATATGGGAAGGCCGACAAAAAAAGAAATTAATCTAACTAAGGAATCAATGTTATCTTTGATGCAAGAGATTTATAATGAACTTGTAGAACAAAGAAATACCGCAATTAGAATACAAAACAAGATGTTAACAATGATGAAAGAACCGGAAGATATGACTCTTATTGGTCCTGTTATTGAAAAACAACAAAAGATTATTAATGATTGTGTTGAGAAAAAACTATCGTTATCAAAACTACAAGCGCAAATTTGGCAAAAATCTCAGGAGAAACAAGAGGATAATTTTACTTTGTCGGATTTAGATCTTGATGATGACACATTTAAAAGTTTAATTGATAAAGACACCTCAACAGATAATAGTTACAAACTGAATAAATAATGGCACAGGATACTGAAGATGGTTTTAATGACGTAGATAAAAAAACAACTGTACTCAAAAAGTATAAGAAGGTTAGTAGTGATATTGAAGATCTACGAAAAAAAGCTGGAAAAAATTTAGAAAAGAAAAAATCTGAAGTTTCCACACAACTTTCTGATGCAAAAAAATTAAAAAACAAATATCAAAAAGAAATTAAAACTCAATTTGATAAGTTGTTAGACCTAAACTTTCAATCATTAGGGTCAGGTAAAAGTAGTAATGGTTATCTTAAAAAAACTTTTACAAAAGCCATTAAAGAAATTGTTCCAAAATTAGATGATATTTTATTGGAATTAATGTTAAGTGCCGTAGGTTGTTCACAAGACCAAGAATTTGTCCCTCAAACTATTTATATTAGAGTTAAGTCAGTTGACCTACTTAACACGTTAAAAGAAGATCCTGCAACAGATGTGGGTAAATTACTATATGAAAAGAAAAGTGTTCAATATAGTAGTTTTCCATTTTCAATGAATAAGGAATTATATAATAGAACTCAAAATATTAACCAACCATTTAGTGTTCCGGCATCTGGACAAAGTTATATGGGTACGTCAGGGCAAGAGTTATTTGACATTACTTATGTTGAGTCTTACGTTGACCCAACATCTTTACAAACTATCCAAGGTAACTTTTTTAAAGTTGATTTAAAGAATAGAATGACAACAAATAAAATTTCTGAATTTTTAAAAGATTACTTCACAACAATAAAACTTTTTGATGAAACTAATTTTTTTGCCAACTTAATGAACCAATTAACAGGTGCGGTTTCTATTAAAAAAGGAGATGGTAATGCAGATTTAGAAGACTTACAAAAAATACTACTAATCATACAAAGAATATTAGGATTGTGTTTTGATAACACTAAAGAGATTGATGTGTCAGGAATTGCAAAATTGTCGGAAAATGATAATGTTGACGAATCCTTCTTTGAGTTCACAGACATTGATTTACGTTTTATTGATTCAAGAGTTTCTGATATTAAATTAGGTGTTGTTGAATTTGAGGAATGTAATACAGTTAAATTACCCGTTGACTCGGATAGTATCACAAACGCATTAAATAATCTTATTTTTGTTGATGGTAAAAATAATTCAAATAGTATAGATGACGCATCTAACTTAACTGATGTATTAACTAAAAATCCAGGATGGTTTCCATTGGAAATAAATATTGATTTATCATTCCTTAAAGAGTTTCCAAAGGCAATGGTATCCACAGTCCTTTCACCTAAAGTTGTTTTACCTTTAATGATAACAACAAAATCATTAGGTCAAAATTTAGATTTACAAATTAGTTCATTTATGGATTTTGCAAAAAAACTTAAATCGTTCTTTATTAAATTTGCCTCAAAAGTAGGAGAAATTTTTGTTAAAATTTTATTTGATATAATTAAAAAAGATATTTTGAATTTAGTCAAATCGGTAAATTTAAATGTGATTAGAGGTTTAAATAATAAAAGATTAAATACAATATTATCTTTAACTGAATTAATAATTGCAATTGCTAAAATTATAAAAGATTTCAGGGAATGTAAAAGTGTGATTGATGATCTATTAAATGCGTTAAAAATCGCATCAAAAGGATTTGGTGGGGACATCCCATTACCATTATTATTAACTTCAAAACTTTTAAGTGGTTATTCTTCAGATAGAGCATTTTTAAATGTTATTGCAAATTTTGAAGAATTGGGATTACCAACAGGTACGATGCCAGATGGAAGTCCTAATTTAATGTTAGCATCAATAAAGGCTCTATTAGATGGATCAGATCAAGAAAATGCATCAAATGGTAAATCACAAGTTGCAATATACCCACTAAGTATAACACCAATTGGTCAAACAACACCAATAGTTTGTTATGGAAAATAAAATATAAAAAAATGGATAATAAAGTACAATCACAACAAGTTGTGGAAATTATTAAAGAACATAAGGTTAGACCTAATAAAGATCTAATTTTGGCTATGGAATTTATTAAAAAAGATTTTGATATTACAAAAGAAAATTTAATTAAAATGACAAGTCATTTAGACAAATTAGAGTTGACATATAATACACTATTAAAAGAATATCAAGCAAGAAATGTGGTTCAAAAATAAAAATTTATTTCCGGGTTATGTAAAAGATAATAAAGATCCAATGATGTTAGGTAGGGTACGAGTTGTACCTACCCTTGAAAGGTATGAGGATTCTTTACCCGAAGATTGGAATGAAGAAAATGATAAGTGGACGGCAAAAGATCCATTTGTATTTTTACCATTGTTACCATACTACATTAATCAGGTCCCAAAAGATAATGAATATGTTAACCTAATTTATTACGACAATCGTGAAAGATTAGATGCGAATAAATTTTATATTCAAGGACCAATAACAAGACCCCAAAATAATTCTAAAGAGGATTGGAAAAACTCTCAGTCCATGTTGGCAACAGGGGAATTTTTCAAACAGGCAAATCAATTAAGAGATCGTAAAACAGGGATTACGGATCCAAAAATTTATGGAATATACCCCGAACCAGGTGATAATGCCATTTTAGGTAGAGGAACCGCAGATGTTGTTGTTAAAGAAAATGATGTGTTAATACGAGCAGGTAAATTAGATCCTCTTAAATCTTCAAGTGCGGATTTTAATATTCCCGTACCAAATGATAAAAGATCATTTTTACAAATATCCACATCTCCTTTAGAAAAAATTAAAGGTGAACCAAAAACAGTTACCGAATACATAAAAGAAAGTAGACAAGTTAAAAATTTAGTTGAGTGGGAAATAACAAATCTTGCAACAACAGGAACAACTTTTGATGGTAATATAAAATTATATAGTTTAATTCCAGTACCTGAAACTTTATCCAATAAAATTTTTCTTACTTCTGATTTGGATAGTTATAAAGGAACAACATTATATGAATTAAACTTTACCGGTAAAACTTCTGAAGAATCGTTAACAATAATTAATGATTTTATTAAAGGTGTTAATATTGGTAAAATAAATGTTGATGGTTATCTTTCCTACCCATCACAAGATGGATCTAAATTGGAAAACCAATTTCCATTTGTGTTTACCCCAACAAAAAGTAATACCGAAATATTTGTAGGTGCAAATATTGATACCCCAAGTGGTTTAACTGAGTTTAATAACATTCTTAATTTTTATTCAAAAACTAAATTATCACCACAAAATAAAGAATTTGGTTTTGGTTTGGTTTGGATTCAAGATGTTTTAGGTGAACAACTTGAAGTTAAAATAACTGAGGTCGCAAATGACACATTTGAGGCAACCCCAACATCATATGGTGTTATGGGTGGTGATTTTCTTTATTTGTTATCACATAAATCAGTTATCCCAAGTAAAGGTACTCCGATTGATTTAAAAAATACATTATACGGTATTGATCAACCAACGTTAACAGATACGATTTACGGTAAAACAAATTCAATGGTTAGAGGTGAAGAATTAATGTCATTCTTAAACCTCATCGTTCAATTTATGATAGGTCACGTACACCCATTTCCAGGACTTGCACCAATACAAGAATATCCATCAATACCTGATGGTCCTTCATCTAAAAAAATATTGGAAATACTTAATAATTCTCAAAATACAATATTAAATCAAAATATTAGGATTAATTGATATTTATATTAAAAACGTAAATGTCAATAAATAATTCATATTTCAGTAGGAATAATACTTTAATATCTGATAGTCTTGTTAATTCAGGGAGAAATCCTGTTACCGAATTATTTTATGGTGATGGAAGCCTTTTAAACCCAATTGGATTTACACGTTTTATCTTTGATTTAGATCTTACTTTATTAAAAGAAAAATACCAAAATGGTGTTATAAGTTTGGGGTGTAATTCAGATACGACTCATACTTTAAGAATGACTAATACAAGTTATTTTGATAAAGAATTATTAAACACTTCCACATCTCAAGGTAGACTAAGAGCAACGTCATTTGACTTAATCTTATTTAGAATACCTCTTAATTCCTTATCGGGAACTTCTCAGAATTGGGATGAGGGTGTTGGTTATGATTACTATGATCAAGTAACTGGTATACCAAGTGATAAGAACTATTCAGATAGACCATCAAATTGGGTGGAAATGACAACAATTACGGATTGGCAACAATCAGGGATTTATAGTAATACAAACACAGGGTCATTTAATTATAATCAGTTACAAATTATTGATACACAACATTTTGAATTTGGTGATGAAAATGTAGAGTTTGATATGACAAGTGAAATTAACTCTATTTTAAATGGATCTCTAACAGGTGTAACGGGTTGGGGAATTGCTTACTTACCTCAAGTTGAAAACTTAACAGGTACAACAGGTAATTATTCTGTTGGATTTTTTACAAGACATACTCAAACATTCTACGAACCATTCTTAGAAACAAACTATAATGATTCAATTGAAGATGATAGAAATTCATTTTCATTAGGTAAAATTAATAAATTGTACTTATATATCTTTGAAGATGGGGATTTTCAAAACTTAGATAATAATCCTTTGGTTACAATTGGTGATCAAACAGGAACTCCAATACCGGGTCTTATTAATTTACCATCTTGTCAGGTAACAAAAGGTGTATATGAGGTAATAATACCACCATTACTTGGATATAAAACTCCATGTATTTTTACCGATACTTGGTCAAACATTTTATTAAATGGTTTTTCATTACCTAATGTAATTAATGAATTTGTAATATACCCATTACAGAAATCAATTCAAATTGGAACAACAACTAATGATCCTGCGGTATATGGTTTTGATTATTATGGAATTAAACAAGATGAAAAAATATTAAATACCGATATTAGAAAAGTTGGTGTTATAATCAAGAAAGCATATACCACTAACCAACAATTGCCAAAAATTGAAGGTCAATATAGAGTGTATGTTAGAGAAGGTCAAACCGAAGTGCAAGTACAAGATTGGACCAAACTTAATAGAACTCCAAATGAGTACTATTTTATATTTGACACAAGGGATAAGATTCCAAATGAATATTATATAGATTTAAAAGTCATTTCTAGTGGAGAAGTAAATACTTATAAGAGACAGATTAAATTTCAAATCGTAAATAAAAAATAAAGATATTTATTAAATAAAGATATGGCAAATTTTATATTAGAACAATGTTCATCATCAAATCAATTCACAGTTGGGTTTGGTGTAAGGTTTACCCCAATAACGGGACAAACTTATTCATTTAGTAATGGACTAACAGGAGAAACTATTTGTGGTACCATAATATCTGGCACCACTGGATCAACAACATATTCGGCAATCACCCAATATGATAATTGTAATGAATGTATTATTGATATACCAAGAAGTGCAAATACTGAAACGGTAATTTGTTACACTTGTTTTTCGGACGTTAATAATGGTACCGCATTTTATTATACAAATACTGTACCTCATCCTGTTTATACTGATGGGTATGGTACTCCAGTAACTCAATTAGACATGGTCACATTAGGTGGCGTTAACGGATTAAATAATTAATATAATGAAAAGAATAATAAGATTAAATGAATCGGACGTTACCAATTTGGTAAAAAGAGTCCTCAATGAACAAAAAAGTGAACGATATATGTTCTTTTCAAATTTAGAACAAATGAGAAGACAATGTGATTTATTATTAAATTTTGATCGTAGTGAGGTTGAATCTATTTTAGATAATGGACATGATTGGGCTCAAGATCATATTTCTGAGGCTAAAAACAATATGGATCAAGTATTTGATTTTATGATGAATGAAACTACAAGAGACGGTATGAAATCATCTACGAATATTGATGATGAAGATATGGTCATGATGGAAGGGAAGAAAAAAGTAGGTACACCTCTTTGCGCAAGAGGTAAGGCATCAGCAAAGGCAAAATATGATGTATATCCCTCCGCATATTCGAACGGACACGCAGTACAAGTTTGTAAAGGAAAAATCAAAGGTCTTGATGGTAAAAGACATTGTTCAGGAGCATATTGTTAAAAATTTTTTAAAAATATTTTTTTATTCAAATAATTTATATATATTTGTAGATACATAAACTTTATACAAATATGAAAAACAGAATAAAAAGATTCTTAAGTAGATTAAAAATTAAATTTTATATTTGGTCAAAAAAATCTTCAGGTATTGTACCAACTTATCAAGATGAAACCCTATCATACGAAAAGACCTGTTTTAAAATATGTCTTAAAATAATTCAACATAGAGACACAGAATTTATGATTGCTCCAATGTCTGATAAACGTTATCTTAAAAATGACGATATGAAAATTTTCATAACAATGACAGATCGTAGAGTTGAAATCACTAATCACGTTTACAATTATAATGTTAAACTACATGAAAGAGATTGGGAAAGATTAACGTATATTTTTGATCTTGAGGCAGATAAGAGAAGACTTAATTATGAGGGAGAGGTTAATTCACAAATCACTAACTCTCTACATAATATCTTAGAACGAGTTTCTAATTTCAAATAAAATATTATTAACTAAGGAATCTACGGATTCCTTTTTTGTTTTATATGATGTCATAATAGGTTTTTGTCCTTTTCCTGTCTGAGTGTCTTTTTTTTCTGCGGTTCTTTTTTGTTGGCAGGCAGATCTTTTTTGTGAATCACTCATTTTACCTGCAACACCAACCGCCCTACATTTAGGGTAAGATCCTTTAGAAGTATCTTGTCGTCCACAGGGAGGGTGTTTGCCGTCAACTTTACTACAAATGTTAACCCAAGGTCCTTTTGGTTGAGAAGACCCTTTAGGTTTCTTCTTTTTACCAAACCAAACTGCGAGATCTTCCATTAAAGTATCATCCGTTATCTCAACCCACTCATTTACAGGTACAATTTTTTTATTTTTACCAGGTGTTTGGTTAATATTATTACCATCATCATCACTAAATGTTGAATTTGGATGTTTTTTAATATAATTTGTAACTTTTTTTGCTTTAGATTCTATTTTTTTGATTTGTTTTTTTGTTTCATCCATTGATCCATCATAACTATCAAATTCTAACATTGGACTATCGTATTTTGATACAGATATTGTGAATGGTCCGTTTTGAGAATTTTTAAATTTTCTTATACCTAATTGCATTGGAGCAATATATGAACCTCTACTCCCACCACTATCTGAAGTTGCTTCAGATAAAACTTTCTTTATTATTTGATTTAAATCCATAATTTGTCTACTATTATAAATATCAACACAATACAAAATGGAAGAACAAGAAAATGAATTATTTGGTAACCTGTTTGGAACCATCAATTTACTAAGTGAAGAACATTTAGATGCAATTCTTATATCTATGAATAAAGATCACGCATTATATTATTTAATTGAGTCAGTTAAAGCATCACATAAACGTGGAGCGTTTACAATTGGTGAATCTGAAGTTATATCAAAAGCCATTAGAGTGTTGTCAAAATTGGAAGAACCTAACCAAACTATTGATAAATAAAAAAAGGAGACAATTACTTGTCTCCTTTCTCTTATTCGGTATTTAATTGATTATCTCAATTCTCTCAAGTCAAATGTTCTAACTCCATCAACTGTGATACGTCCGTAGAAACGGTTATTAACCATTTTCTTAGCGTATCTTGTCATTATACCTTTGATAGGTGTAAAGTTGAATGGATTGTACATTGTAGGTGTCAATTGTAGAGGTACGTACGGTGCGTAGATGTAACCTGTGTCTAACAATGATGTTCCTTTGTGTCCTACTAACACTGTGTTAGCTGGGAAGTAAGGGTCACGGTAAACTTGGTAACGTCCTGCAAGAGTACCTACTCTTTCAATACCCATGTTATACTGATCTTGCTCAGGAGATGCGTTAGATACGTGGAAGTATTCTAAATCATCAAAGATAGCTGAAATCTCAGAAGAAACTACGATCCAGTTAGCTCCACCTCTCAATGTAGATTTGTGGATTTGTGCTGACAATTGGTTAATCGCAGTAATCAAAGTTTGATTCCAATCTTTTTGAGTGTAAGATGTTGTTAAAGACAATCTTCTCCATCCGTTGTAATCCCAACGTAAGTTCCAAGCCGCTCCTTTTCTCAAGTCACGTAAGATCTCACGGTCAATCTCAGCTGCAACTTGCTCAGATAACAATGCAGTTAACTCAGCTTCAGCGTCGATGTTATGGAATGCAGCAACGTCTTGAGCTAACTCAGGAGACCATTGTGCTCTTAGTTTTCTTTCAGTTACAGAAACAGTTACTGATTCTAAATCAAAAGAAACCTCACCGATTTTATCTTCAAACTCTAAGTTTTTGTATCTTCTGTAAACCGCAGTAAATGCAGTTGCTTGAGCGATAGCACTTAAAGTTGTTCCTGTGTATCCGTCTAATGTAGTACCACAAGTAGCACATACAGGACAAGATAAATCAACCTCTAAATAGATACAACCTTCTGCGTCACAGATATCGTAGTAAGAACCACCATTTCCTGTTGATGCGTAAGAAGTTTGAGCTTGACTACCGTATTTAACGATTCCTTTACCGTAGATTTGAGTAACAACTCTAAACAATAATGGTGTTGATGCGTCAACAGTACAAGGTGATGTTCCAGCCACAGTTAAACCTGAATCTTTAATAATTTTAAGGTCAGATAAGAAAGTTTCAGTATCCATCTCGTTACCATCAGGTCCGATTAATTTACCTTCACCAGCTCTGTTAAAGTCACACATTTTGATAATAACTTTTCTTGTTCCTGTAGTTGCAGTGTATTGTGAATTATTATTACCCGCATTTTCTAAGGTACTACCACTCCAAACTTGTACGTTTGTTGCCGCAGTAACTGCAGTCCATTCACCTTTAGAGTAATCAAACAATCCTGGAGGATCTAACGCTGCTTCTGAACCTTCATAAAATAAATCATAAAGATTTTTAGCGTATGATGTACCTGTTCCACCTGGGTATCCTGCGTTGTCTGCCGGTGCAGGACCATTTGGTGATCCGATTGGTGAATAATGTTCTCCACCGTTAGCGGTTGAATTATCATATCCTTGGATACGAGGCACAAAGAAGAACAATTTACCAATTGGTAAGTTCATTGCTTGTACAGAAACGATATCGTTAGCCAACAATTTAGAGAAAACTCTTCTTACGATAGGGAAAACAACTGTTTCAAATGCTCCGTTGGAACCTTCAGAAGTTGCTTCGTTAATCAAGAAAGAAGCTTGGTTTTCATATAACTGTGCTACGTTTTCTTTTAGGTGGCCTTTAAGGCCTTCAAGGAATCCTAATTTATCCCATTTGTTAATAGTATCTTCTTTGATAACTTTAAGGTGTTTTAACCCGATGTTACCAACAAGACCTGATTCTAATAATGCTCCCATTTTTTTGGTTTTTTATTTTTTTTAGTTTATTTTTATTTTATTTTTCCCATTAAATCTTTCATTCTCAAGAACTGTGGATTCTCATAAGTTTTAGATTCAATCAAATTAACGGCTGATCCTGATACAGGAGTTTTAGTAACCGATTTTTCAAATGACTCATTAATAGAGTTTTCCTTAGTTTTTTCAGATGAGAATTCATCTTTTAATGATTTATAAAGACTTTTAGATTCTTTAAGTGTTTCAACATTGTCGAATCTTCTAAGTATATTTATTTTTTCTTGTTTTGTTGTTGAATGTTCTGTAAACAGTCTAGTTGCGTAAGCCAAATTAGAGTTAAAGATTGCTACTTCATTTAATTTAGTTCTGAAAAGATTCAAAGCCTTTCTGTACTCTTCATTTTTAGATTTTAGTAATTCTACTTCATTTTCACTAATGTGTCTAGGAGCTGCTTTTGGTTTTGGTAAACCATTTCTTCCAAATTTTGTTCCTGCACCTAATGTACGTGAAGCTTCTGTAGTTTCTCTTCTCTTTTTAATTGGTCTGTATTCACCATCTAAATTTTCTCCATCTTTATAAGAGAATTTTTTAGCACTTCCTGTGTTGATCATTTTTTTACCTTCTTTTTGTTTGGTAGTTTTATAATCCATAACTTGTCCGTACTTGAATTTAGGTGAACCCATTCCAACTCCTTTAGCTTTAAATTTTGATTCCATTACATGATCCAAATCTTCTTCATCTAATTCTTCATATTCTTCTTCATCAGACATACCGAAGTCATCCATTTCAATTTCATACAAAGTTTCATCAACATTAGTTTCGTACATTGGAGTTTCATACATTTCTTCATTATGTCTACGACTCATGCGTCTTGGTCTTTCTTCAAAATCCATTTCTTCTTCTTCTTCTTCTTCATCTTCCATATCATCAGACATACCGAAGTCATCCATTTCAATTTCATACAAAGTTTCGTCTAATGTAAGATCTTCACTTTCATCTTCATCTTGTTCATCAAGTTCATCTTGATATTGTTCAGAAAGTTGGATGAAATAATCAGCTCCAGTTTCAGGATCTGATAATGTAATGTTATTATTCGCATCTTTCTTTACGATAACTCCATCTTCATCACTCATAGATTTGAAAACTTTAATTACATCTGACATATCTGCTCCAGTCATGTCAATTGCATCTTCATCTTCCATACCCATGTCAATGTCTTCAATGTCGTCATCTTCCATGTCATCATCCATAGCCATAGGTTCTGCACCTAAATCTACATCCTCGACATCATCTACTTGACCTTCAGGTTCAACAACCTCTTCTTCGTCTTCAACGTCAATCTCTTCTTGTTCTCTAAGAGATTCTTTTACTAATGAGCTGATTTCATTCTTCATTGTAGAAGAAAGTATTCCTTTTGCATTTTCTTTAAGAGCTTCTTCCAAACTTCGAATTTGGAATAATGCGTCTTCAACAACTGATTTTTTGTTCATCTATAGTTTGTTTTACAATATAAATAGTAGGTAAATTAAAAAAATTCATTTTTTCTAATTATTAGGCAAAAAAAATGGGTACAACTAATGTCATACCCATCTTAAAAATTAATTAAAAATTAACTAATTACCTCATCAATTTTACTTTCAGTGATTGATGTAATTCTCCAATCCATAGTATAGTGTTCATACACTTTAGTAACTTTTGCCTCAACATCAGTTGGTGAATAACCCAATACTAATTTTTCTTCTCTTGTTTTTTTTACTTTTCCTGATTCAGTATCTAATAAATCAGATGTGATTTTAGCCACAAAATACTTTTCTCCTTGTTCCATAGTTTTTTTTATTTATCTAAATAATCGGTTAATCTTTTCATTAAGTCAAGCGATTTGTTACCACTTTCACCAACATGACGATCTACTGACATTTTTTTGTCTTCTTCTAAGTTCTCCTCATACTTCATTCTATCGTTCTTATCTTGGAAAAGATAAGCTCCAGGTGTTGATGGTGAAGACACTAAGTCAAAACAAATAAGTTCAAAATCATCTTGTACTTCATTTTGTTCTCCCACCTTTTTAAGGGATCCTACACCACGAGAAGATATACCTAAAGTAACTCCTTGTCGTAAGTAGTTTGCTGCCAAATCTCCCTTAGTAGAAACAATCCCTCTTTCATGGAAACCAGGACTTGTTAACAATTTAAGTTTACCTAACAATACAGGTCCTTCCCACCATATATCTGTTATTAGGTGTGACACACGATCTAAATCAATTAAAGAAGACTCAGGGTGGTTTAATTCAGATAATGAGGTTCCTTTCTCAATCATCTTTCTATAATTTTCTGATTCTCTTTTTAATATCTTCTCAGGGTATACTCTACCATTTCTGTTAGGTGTGTTGTATTTTTGCAGAACTGCATAAAATTCAAATGGTTTTGAATGGTCCAAATGATTTGATGATTCTTTTAATATCTCGTAATTACGACCTTCTTTTGGGTTAATATATCCTGCATCGTATTCAATAAGAATTCCCTTACCTGTATCTCTAGGCCCTAAAATTTTATATTCACTCATAATAAGTTTTAGTTATAAATATTAGGCCGTTTCCGTTTTTACTTTAATTGGTTTAACATTACCTGTTTTTGTTAAATAAAATTTGAAATTAGGGTTGTTTATCAAAACATCCGAATAAATTTCTTTTACTAATAATTTAAGTGTTTTCTTTAATTTTAAGGATTTGAAATCTATTGGTTCATTTAAAAATAGATTAATTTCTAAATTCATAAATGATTTCTTTTTTAGGTGTAGACCGCTTGTTCTAAGATCTAAGTCCACTATAAATTTATCGTCAAACATTGTCTTATCTAATTTGTGATAGACCGTATGTTTAATTGATCTGCTCATATTAAGGACAACTCTTGTCCAATTTTCGGAGTCTTTTTTTGGTTCAACCCAAGTTTGGATGTTTAGGTAAAGAGATTTAAACTCTTTTGAATCTACCGTCCCATAGACTATTTTAGATGTTCTAAAGCCATTGATTTTTTCGGTTTTGCCTTTTTTCATAAATTTTTTTCATACTGATATTGTTTATTTTAGATAATAATAACTAATTTTGTGGTATATATCAAATACATAAACTAATATCAAAAAAATATGCTGATTGTAAAAGTTAATAAAAATGGGGGGATTGAAAAAGCTCTAAAAGAATTAAAAAGTAAGGTTATTAAAACAAGACAAAACGCCCATCTTAATAACAGAAAAGAACATACAAAAAAATCTGTCCTTAAGAGACAGATTTTAAATAAATCAATTTACAGACAAAAACAAATACCTAACAATTAAATATTTTCATTTAATTGTTTTAATTTGAAATAATTTAATTTGTCGTAATTTTCTATTTGTAGTTTTTCTATTGTTTCGTTAATTTTTTGATTAGTTTCGGAATCTTCATTTTTAGATAGTAAAGTTTCTAATTTTTCAATCACATCTTCTTTAAGAAACCCATATTTTTGATTAAGTTTTTCATCGGAAGTGTTTAATAAAACATTAAGTTGTTTTTTCTCACTTTCGGTTAAACTATCAATATGTGATTTAATTGTATTGTTTGCCACCTCAACCATAGACTTTAATGGAACCTCAATTACTTCTTTTTCTTTTGATGGATCTTTCTTAAGATTTTCAGAAATAGTTTTTTTACTTCTTAATTTTTCTTCTAGTGTAGATGCGTTAGACGAAAATAAATTATCAATGTCTTGATACCTATTTTCTGAAACAATATGACCTACCCACAAATTCAGATCTTTAAGGTCGTTTTTTTCTACCTTAGAGATTGTATTCTCAAATAATACAATACTTTCGTTAATATATTCATTTATAAAAGATTCATTTAAACCTTTGTTTTTACTAAGTTCATCATATAAAAAATAAAGTGTACTTAGAGATTTGTTTTTTAATATAAGTTCTTCAAAAACAAACATATTTTTTTTTAGAGAATCTTTTCTATAAGATTCAACTAAACAATCTTCAATCCTTGATTTTAATATTCCAAATTTCATAATTTTTTTTTATTATAAATATCAATCATTTAGTAATTTGTTTAATTGATCTTCCATAGATCCCAAAGAATTTCTACCTTTTGATAAATCAATAAACGTATCTCCCAATATATTATCATTTTCCAATAGTATATTTAAGTTATCTTTTTTTGATTCACCCATAGGCATTTCAGCTGGAGCTTCAGGTGGTGGTGGCATTGCTCCTCCACCCATATCAGGTGCCGCTCCAGGTGCAGGTGGTGCTCCTCCCGCATTTTCTGTTGTCCCTGTTGATGTGTGATAAAGTTTATCAACATTATCAAATAACCCCGTATGTGTGATTATAGTTGCGGTATTATCTAACTCAGCGGATACGGCTCTTTCTAATCTTATTTGTTGTACTTCAAGTTTAATATCTTCATCAGAGAAACCAAAGATATGTTTCTTAGCCCAAGTAGCAGATGTTGGTTGAATTGATTTAGGAATCTCAGTAACCATATCTTTATACAATGTTACCTTTTCTTTCCATACGTCAATCATCAATAGATCGGCTTGTTTAGATGGATTTGTTAAACCTAAGGTAAAGTTGTGTAATTCATCCTCAAATCCTAATAAGAATAGGTGAATGATTGCAATTTTATTTAATTCGGCAATAATTGCCTTTTGTATTTTATTGATTGTTCTTGCAAATCTAATGTCCAATAAAGATAAATTTTTACCATCCCCAAGAACTTCCTCAAATCCTAAATACGCTTTTGGAATCCTAAGTGCGGTTAATAATTTCTTTTGAATATATTCTATATCTGCAATTTCCGATAGGTTTGTTGCTCCCGCCAATGTCTCAATAGGCATTGTTTGAGCCACATCACGAACAGGAACAAAATAATCTTGATCTACCGCCATTTGATTGAAACGTAGATCCACATTACCCGTTTTACTATCCACAACTTGTTCTCTTTTAAACTTGTTTGCAACACGTTGTACATACGCCTCAACATCTTTATCATCCATGTTTCCAACGAATACTTTAAATACACGTCTTTCGGGTGCTCTTGATGTTCTATAGATTAACATCGCATCTTCTGCTAAAACTAATTGTTTCCAAATACGACGAGCCTTTTCTAACATTGATGTACCATAAGGTAATTTTCTATCATCACCAAGTAATCTAAAGTGTGCAATTTCCCAAGTATTGAATTCCATGTCTTTTACTTTCCAATTGAATCTTAGACCTTTATCATTTGGGTTTGGTGTTGCATTTACCGTTCTTGATTCCATACCTCTTTCTAATCTTTCAATTTCAATATTAGGTAATTGGATACATCCCGTTACACCTTTTTCGGTATCTAATTTAAGGTAAACAAAGTTGTCACCATATTTACAAGTATTTCTAACCCACATAGGTAAGTTAGTATTAATATCTAAGTTGTTAACAAATAAATCAACCAAGATACTTTTAATTCTTTTTGATTCGGAGTAAATTTGTAATAAATAACCATCCTGATTAGGTGTTGTAGATTCTTCAGAATAAATGTCTAATGCCGTTGAAATCTCAGGTGTAAATTCCATTGATTCATAATCATAGAATGAAGCAATTCTATTTGGCTCATAATAAATTGCTTGAGTATATAAATTGTTTTCAATTTTTGCCCATTGATTATTTAAAAATACTGATTGTTGATATTGTAATTTTTCTTTTTCGTACTCTTTCTTATCCGTAGTTTTAAGAAGGACTTGTTTGTCCAACTTATATGTTGGATAATCCATACCTAATAACGAGTTAGGTCCAAAAGTCTTTGATAACCTCTGCCATATCGTTAAATTATTCATGTTGTTATTATTATTTTGCTCCATATTAAAAATCTAATAATTTTTTGTCAATACTAAACATTTCACTCATTTTACTTTTTATCAGTATTATTTGTGGTATTAGGTTGTTTACCATTACTTTTATCCCCCTTACTATTAAATGCCGGATCACTTACTTTTACATTATAAATAGGTTGACCGGTAACCACAAGTCGTGATCCCCCAATTATATTCCCTGATTTTTTTCTTGTAGTAAGTCCCATGTCTATAAATATTATCTATTACCAAATAACCAATTATATTTAATATAATCATCTTTAGATGGACCTGCATCTCTTGACCATCTGTCATTTCTTACATTATTATTTGGAATAACTGGATCAAAATGTGTTTGTTGTCTTGCCGTGTTATCATTAACTACCGTCCAAGATTCTAACATTATTTTTGTTCTTTCAACAACCTTTTCTAATTTATTAAAAGACGACTCCCCAACATATATTGCCATAGAAATACCCATGATAAGGTCATCATGTTGACCTCTTTGGTGGTCAGGTCTACCATTAAGGTAAATAAAGGTGTTCATTTCGTTATATAACCTTACACTACGTATCTTAAACTTATGTCTTACATATTCCTCAAATGCTGCAATAATCTGCACACGTTTATTGTTAAAGTTTAATCCCGGTATTTTATCCGCCAATTTTGCATTGTATGACCATATGCTTGTAGTATCAATTCCCTCAATGTATAAATTTTTATATCCAAGTTCTTGTAGTTTTCTTACGGTGGTAATTCCCATACCACCAGTTATATCCACAACAATGAATGCATTATACATCATCCCCCATTTATATGCGATTTCAGCAAGAGCATCAGGTGGAATTTTTCCAACATATTCAAATACTTGTTCTCTATCGTCAAAATCAATAATTTGTATGGAAGAAAAGTCTTCACTATCTCCACGAGAAACGTCAACACCCATAATGTATTTATGTTCAGGTATTGGTTCTTTCCACATCCATAATGAATTACCCATCAATTTACCTGTTGGGTCCATAAGGGTGTTATTTTTAATATATTCTAATTGTGTATTCTCAAATACGTTATCACCTGAACCTAAAAATTCGCAATTTAACTCTTGGTTAATCTTTCTCTTATCGTATTTAAGTTTTTTAACCATTTTCTCATACCAAGTAGAACATGGTTTGTATCCTTTCTTGAAATATGAATCTAATTCGTCATAATCCCTTTTAAATGGGTCAATGTGAGCAAAGGATATGTGTTTACTCTCATCATGTTCTTCTTTATTAAGAAGATATTTAACTAAATCTTCAGTTGGAACTAAAAATAAATCTTTTGAATATCTTGGGTCTCTATACCAAAACATCTCAGAGATTTTGAAGTTATTCATTCCTTTTAATGCCTGATCATATATTTCATAATAAATTGGATCATAACCATTTGGTGTTGAAACTACAATTACCTTACCCCCTGTGGATAAGGATGCCATACAAGCCGCCCAAAAATCACTGTCGGCCTCAATAAAGGCCGCCTCATCAAATACAAGAATTGTAGGGGTAAAACCACGCAAGGCATCTTTTGATGTTGCAACTGCCTTTACTTCAGACCCATTTGTTAATTTATAATGTTTTTGTGAATTTTTATCGTTAGAGAATCCCGCACCAACCCAACTTGGCCATTGGTCCACGAAAGCTCGTATCTTATTCGCCATCTCCATAGATGTATCCAATTTGTTGGCAATAATAAGAATTTTCTCAGGTTGTGTTTTTTTAGCAAATACCAATCTCTTTGATATCCAAGCACCTGTTACCGTAGATACACCTGCCTGACGATACTTTAATGCAATATTTTCCTCATAATTTTCATAGTCATTTAATAACGATATCTGATCGGGAAATAACTCCAATGGTACGTATTTTGAAACGGTGTTATCGTATGTTTGTAGATATGTTTTTAATGCGTATGGAGTATCTTTCATACACTTCACATATTCCAACATTACCTGTTCTTTAGTTAAACCCATAAGACATTTCTATATAAATATCAAAACCCCCAGTTATTTTAATAAAAGGGGGTTTTAAGTATTTGTAGTTTAATTTAGAAACCTAATTTAGATAAGATATCATCATCTTCATCCTCATCTTCATAGTCTTCATCGTCCCCATCACCTTTATATTTTTTGTAATCTTCTTTCGCCTTAACTAATAATTCATTGAATTTTCGTTTTGCTTTATCATTATCTCTTGGGTCTTCAGAAACAACATTAGCCATAATTTCTTTTAAGAATTCTTCAGCAGGAACTGCATAAAGTAATCTTTCAAAGAATGGTAATAAATCTCTATTTTCAATATTTATCGTTAAATCGTCAGGTAAAAGGAATCTTAATTTTGTGATTAATTCTCCACCTACTCTAAATTGCATTGGTTCATTTGAAAATACATCTGTTTGTCCCATCACATCTTGAGCTTTTCCTGGTTCCATACCTCTCCATTGTTCTCTTGTTGGTATTGCGGCAAAACCTTTAACTAACTCATGTAATAAAATAGGAAATATAACACCATTTGCAATAACTAAGTCTTTGTCTTCATCTTCACCATCTTCATCAACACCTGATGATCCAGCGGCACTACCACCCATAGCTTCAATTAAATCCTCATCGGTAAAATACATTAAGTCATTTGCCGACATAATTTTATTATAAAGTGGGTATAAACGAGGATCAATTTCATCTAATCTATCTTTAAATGCTTGGAAAGCAAATTGACCTTTTTTACCTTTACCTTGAATAATTGCGTTAATAACATTTCTTTTTTCAACCTCAAGTTGGAATTCTTCTTGTGGAGTTAACTCATCAACATCAAACGAGAAATTTGAAGGAATTTCAAATTCAGGCTCCTCTTCCTTTTCCATTTGGAATTCGTTAGGGTTAATTCTTTTTTCGTTTAAAAATACCTCAACGTTAATAAATTCAAATTTATACTTTGTTCCAGCTCCGTTTGATGGTTCTTTTTCAATCAATCCCTCATCCATTGCATCTTCCAAAGTTTTACTATATGGTAACCAACCTTCTTCTTTAGCCGAAATTTCTAAGGCCAAATCTTTTAATTCGTCTTTTTTAGGTGATTCAATTCCCATAACTTCTCTTACCGCATTCAATTGTTCAACTTGAATCCCGTGTTTAACTCTTGGATCAGTAATATTAATACCCTTATTTGGTCTACCTTGATCATCAACAATACCATAATAACGTTTAACGTAATCTACAATATCTTTAAATCGTTTTGATGTTATTTTTTCAACATCAGACGTACCACCTCTAAAGGCTTTATTTTTACCATATAAGTTTTTTTCAGGATTCTCAATATTACTTTGAGTTTTTGGATCCATTCTTTCAGGATAATCTCCATAATCAACAGGTGCTTCTTTAATAACCTTATTAATTAAATGTTGTATATATTTCTCTTTCATTATTATTTAGTTAAAGCCTGTTTAATTAATCCAATAAAATCTTTTTTCATTTCATCCTTAGTTTTTATTTGTCCTCTTGGTTTTTCTTTTGTACCAGGGTTTGGATTCTTAAATGGATTGTCTCTTCTTTTTGGTGGGGTTTTAACTCCCGGATATTTTACGGGTGCTTCTCTTTCTTTAGTATTTTCTTCCATATTTTTTCTATGACCTCTTGGTTTTTCTTTTGTGCCAGGATTAGGATTCTTAAACGGATTATCCTTTTCTTTACCTTTTTCTTTTGTTCTTTCTTTTGTTCTTTCTTTTTCTTTAGTATTTTCTTCCATTGTTCCCATAATTGGCATTCCCATTGTTGGCCTTTTCATACGTTTCATTTCAATTCCTGATTCTTTTGAAAACATAGTATTTTTTAATGGATTTCTCAAAATCATAGATGACTCTTGTGATTTTTCATTAATAGTACGAATTAAATCACCTTTACTCATTCTAGGACTAATATTTTTTTCAATCAATCTAACGATACTTTCTTCTATGAATTTTTCATCAGATTCATTTTTTTCTTTTTTCTCAGGTGTTGTTTCATAGTCGGTTTTTTTAGAAGATTCTTTTGCCCATTTACACCATTTTTTTTCTGTTTTTGTTTTACCATTACCACATCTTGCATAAAACAATCTTTGTTGTGACTTTGATTCAAACTTTTCAAAAATACCCATACCATCTTCGGTAGCATCTGGATCATTAACAACATCTAATGTTGCGTCTTCTTCCATTTGACTTTTTGTTTGAACCATAACTTCTTTAGTTGCCGGATCTTGAGTAATACTTAGGTCACCAATTTGACCACCCTTAGGTCCAATTTTATACGTTTTATTATTTGGAACTTCAGTAACTTGTTCCTTACTTTCCTCTTTAGAAATTTTCTCAGATAACACTCTTACCTGTGCTTCATTTAATCTTGCAACGGTGTCAAATTTAAACCCGTGAGATAATAAGTTTAAAACGTGATCTTTAGTTTTCATATACCACTTTTTTTTCAAATTCAAGAACGATATCTCGTTCATATAGTTTATCTTTTACGTCTTGTTCTGAATCACCAAATTTAAATACTAATCTTTTGACGATTGAGAAATCAACATTGTTATTCTCTTTTTCCCACCCTAACGCTAACACACCATCCATTGAGTCTATAACTGAAAAAACATCAGAGTCTTGTACTAACTCCAATGTTATCTCTCCGTTAGTCAAAACCCCAACTCGTTTAATATATTCAACATCAGGAGGAAGTGGGTAACCATTCGCAGGTTTTGATTCCCAATTTTCTCCCCAAACTTCTAACGTGTCTGAGAATATAAATTCATAAATGTTGTCTCCCTTATAATTTGGACCCATACCATTTATGTAAATTAATTTATTCATATAACTTGTCCGTTTGGTGTTATTCTAAATTCTTTAATACCTTCTTTAAATACCAAATTTTTCTTAACGGTAGCACCAACTAAAATTGCTTTTGGATTTTCCTCCATAAACTTCAAAGAAGATCTTTCTTGTTTTATAGATTCTGATAATCTATAAACTTCTTTTTCGTTTAATTTTTTTAAAGTTTGTTTTTGTTTTTGTTCTTTTATTAATTTTTCATTTTTGTCAACCGAAAAATAATTTGAAATAATTTTATCTACTTTAGACTCAGTAAAAAGATCTTCAAATGTTTCTTCATCATCATATCTTCTAATTTTTTCTCTTGATCCGTGTCTTGGGTATTCATTTTCATACTCATTATATTCTTCATCATCAAATTCATTCATTAAATTATCTGACATTTTTGATGTGTATGCCGCTCCAAGATAATCGTTAAAAGCCCCTCCGAAGTTATCATATTCTTCACCCATTTCAGCTTCAGGTTGTGGTTCAGTTACTTCACCTTCCATTCCTTCACCTTCGGTGTCCATTTCTTCACCTTCTAATCCTTCTTCCTCACCATCTATTTCTTCTTCTTCACCCTCCAATCTTGAGATTATATCTTCAACATCATCTTCTTCCAATGTTGTTAAATCAAGTGCCGATAAAATTGAATTGATTACGTATTTTGTATCATTGGAACTCATTTCTTCTTGACCGGAATAAGTTCTAATTTTTTGAGCTAATTTACCTGTAAGTTTTTGAATTATTTTAAATGTAACTTCCTCTTCAGTTGCAGGTACTTCTTCAGGTTCCATACCTTCTTCAGGTACAGGAGCTTCTTCAGGTGCCGCAGCAGGATCAGGAGCAGGTGCCGCAGCAGGATCAGGAGCAGGTGCCGCATTAGGATCAGGAGCAGGTGCTGGTCCAGGTTGTGGTGCCAATAATGGATTTAATGTGGGGTCACCTTGTTCTTCCATTGGTTGTGGAGTTGTAGGTGCCGCAACAGGTGGTGCCGCAACAGGTGGTGCCGCAACAGGTGGTGCTGCAACAGGAGGTGCCGCAACAGGTGGTGCAGCAACTGTTGTTGTGGTAGTTGTTACAGGTTTTTTAGATGTGGAAATTACGTATTTAGTGTCTTTTTTTTTTTCGTCCTCTTGTTCAAAAAGAGAAGTACCACTTTCGTTACCGTGTAGTTGATTGAACTCCCTTGCCATCAAGTTCATTTTCTTCAACGCTTGAGAATAAGAAGAATAATATCTTCTATTTTTCATAGGTGCAATATAATCAGAAACTGATTCAGATATCGTTTGTTTAATAATATACCCTTGTCTTTCTTTAATTATTTCATATGTGTTACCATCAGACAAAGACAACTTATATTCAGATGATTTGTCTTCATTTATTGGTGTTGGTATATTTTCTTTGTATCTGGCAATTTCCATAATTCTACGGATCTTATCCATACCGTCTAATTTCTCACTTCCAATAGGTTTTAATCCTCCCATAGTATATTTGTTTTTAAAATATTATTTTCTATATAAATATAGCAATAAATATGTTTATTTGTTGATTTGTTAAATTATTGTTTCATGGATAATTTGTCATCAATTATTTTAGATGATAAATTATGTAGTTTTTCAATATAACCATTTCTTCTTAGAATTTTAAAAACCAAATTCTCATTTGAGAATTCTCCCCCTTTTTCTAAACCACAAGTTCTAAATTTCTTTAACTTGTCTTTGTATTTTTGTATTAATTCTTTTGCGGTTTCAACATCATCATCTTTAATGGAATCAATTAAATCATCAATGATATTCATCCATTGTTTTGATTTTTGTTGTAATAATTCTTTATCTATTGAAACATCTTCTTTTTTAGGTTCATTTGACCACTCGTTAAATAACACAGAATAAACCCCACTACTAAAATGAGTTTCGGTTTCATTCTGAACATATAATTCAACTTCATAATTAAAAATTGTAATATCATGTTGTTGATTGAATATCATTTTCTTTAAATTAAAAAGTTTTTCATAAAGTTCTATTTGATTTTCAGGATACTGATTAAAATTGGCAACTATGTGTAAATCAAAATCAGAATACTTTGACCAATTGTAATTAGATAATGATCCTGTAAGAATGATATCAGTTACAACAATATCAACCCCTAAAAAATCTATAAATTGGTATGCAATCTCAAGTAATCTTTCTCTTACCTGAGTATTCATTTTAAACTCGTCACCATCTTTTTCCCAAACCTTTGGGTTAAGATTATCCTGTATTTTAAAACTTTTAATTAATTCTGCATCCATCATATATAAATACAACGTTATTATAAATTAACCTACCTTATTGTACTTGTATTTTTTTGCGATTTGTAAATTAAAGTAATTACCCTGAGATGGTGCGGCTCTAAATTCTGTATATGATTGATGTGGTACATTATCATATTCATACTTAACCCCATTTTTAAATTCCACAATTAATTTTTTTGTTGCGGTATCATATTCACTTCTTACAACATTAGACGATTGAACCTCGTTCAATATCTTTGTACCAATATATTCTTCTTTTAAGATTGCCATAATATTTTTATTTTAAATATATTTCTATAAATTAAAAAATCCACCCTTTTGGGTGGATCTTAATTATTTTAACTTGTTTATCTGATCACGATACTCAATGGACTTTTCAAATTCTTGATTCTTTATTGATTCGTCTAATTTAGATTGTAGTTCAAATATTTTTTCTTTATTCTCCTCCAATTTTTTTATCTTATCACGTAACTCTACGGCTTCCTCAAAATTTTGATCTTCTATTGCCAAAATTAATTTATCTTTTAAATCAATCAAATCATCACCTTCAGTTTTACGAGTCATGTAGGTATAGGAAAAAGATCCATCTGAGGATTTATAGGTTTTTTTAGTCCAATTCTTATCATCTAAAAATGATGAACTTAAACTCATTCGTTCTGAGAACATTTCATTAAAAATTTTATCAAAATTTCTAAAATTAAACATAGTATTATTTTTTATAGTTTATTATTTATACTTTTTTTTACTAAATATGTGCCAAACCATAAAATATGACAAAATGTCAGTTAGTATTTTTTTACCATGACAATTTGTCAAAAGGTATACTTTTTAAACTTGATTTACTATTTTTTAATAAAACAAAAAGATATGATTGAATTTATGGATGAAAATGATAAAGGTAAAAAAAAGACCGATGGGGGAACACCAGTTTTAGATAACTTTAGTAAGGACTTAAATAAATTGGCAAGTGAAGGAAAATTAGATCCTGTAATTGGTCGTGAAAAGGAAATTTTTAGAATTGCCCAAGTATTATCTCGTAGAAAGAAAAATAACCCAATAATCATTGGTGAGCCAGGTGCGGGTAAAACTGCAATTGTTGAGGGACTTGCAATGATGATACATAATGGTGAATGTCCAAAAAATTTATCAGATAAAAGAATCGTATCTTTAGATATTAACTCTATTGTTGCAGGTACAAAATATAGAGGTCAATTTGAAGAAAGAATGAAGATTATCATTGAGGAACTTCAAATGGCACCAAATATCATCATCTTCATTGATGAGATCCACACAATGGTTGGTGCTGGTAATAGTTCAGGTTCTTTAGATGCATCTAACATATTCAAACCTGCATTATCTCGTGGTGAACTTCAATGTATTGGGGCAACAACTTTAGATGAGTATCGTAGACATTTTGAAAAAGATGGAGCATTAGAAAGAAGATTCCAAAAAATTGTTATTGATCCATCTACCAAAGAAGAAACCTTTGAAATCCTTAAACAAAGTAAGGGGAAATATGAAGAACATCACAAAGTTAACTATACTGATGAGGCATTGTTATTATGTGTAGAATTGGCAGATCGTTATATCACAGATCGTGAATTTCCTGATAAGGCGTTTGATATTTTGGATGAGGTTGGATCAAGAATGCAAATTGACATTAAACTTCCTGAAATTATTGAAAAATTAAAACAGGATGCTCAAAATATCAAAAAAGAAAAGGTAGATGTTATTAAAAAACAAAACTACGAACAAGCCGCAGAATTACGTGATAAAGAACGTAAAATTTTAACTGATTTGGAAAACGAAAAGAAAAAATTTGATAATGAACTTAAAACAAGTAAACGTGGTATTCCAGAAGAGATAATTTATGAGGTAGTTTCAAATATGACTAAAATACCTGTGAGTAAGATAAATATTGATGAAAAAAATTCTTTAGTTAATTTAGAATCAACATTAAACACTAACGTTATTGGTCAAGAAGAAGCCGTTGGTAAGATATCTAAATCAATTAGAAGAAATCGTGTTGGAATTAAAGATCCAAATAGACCTATCGGTTCATTCATCTTTTTAGGGTCTACAGGTGTTGGTAAAACATTCTTAGCAAAACAATTAGCAAAAGAAATATTCGGTAGTGAGGATAATCTTATCCGTGTGGATATGTCCGAATACCAAGAAAAACACACAATATCAAGATTAATTGGATCTCCTCCAGGATATGTAGGGCACGAAGAAGGTGGACAACTTACAGAACAAGTTAAGAACAAACCTTATTGTGTTATTTTATTTGATGAGATTGAGAAGGCAAATAAAGATATATTTTCAACATTATTACAGATGTTAGATGATGGACATTTAACTGATGGGTTAGGTAGAAAGATCAATTTTAAGAATTGTTTGATTATCATGACATCTAACATTGGGGTTAGAAAATTACAAGACTTTGGTACAGGTGTTGGTTTCAAATCAAGTAACTCAAGTGAAGTTGTCCAAGAAGAACAAAAAAGAGATGTTCTTAAAAAAGAACTTAGTAAATTTTTCGCCCCTGAATTTTTAAATAGAATTGATGATGTAGTTATATTTAACTCTCTAAATAAAGATAACATTGATAAAATTGTAAAATTAGAGATTGATATTTTGGTTAAAAGACTAAAATCTATGAAGTATAATTTTACATATGAAAATTCAATAATTGATTTAATTTCAAAAGTTGGTTTTGATGAGATATTTGGGGCAAGGCCAATTAAAAGAGCAATTCAAAATAAAATAGAAGATTTAATATCTGAAAAAATCTTAACAGGTGAAGTTACAGAAAACAAAGATTATAGGTTATTTGTTAAAACAGAAAATGATGAACAAATAATTGATCTTGAAGAGGGAGTATTAATAGAACCTAAAAAAAGAAGTAGAAAGAAAAAGGGAGAATAATCTCCCTTTTTTTATTTAGTGTTTTTCGTAACCTAATTCCTCAATCATCATCTTACCAACTTTAATTCCATTATAAGTGTCTTCTACGACCACGTATTCGTTTCTTGTATGGTAGTTATAGTATCCTATAGAAATATTGAAACACGGGATGTTAAACATGGTTCTAATAGGATAAATGTCCGTGTAAGGATGTTTGTGATATTTTGTATCTGATGGAAAGTGTTCTGTAATCAATCGTCCACCAACTTCAAAGAATTTACTATCACGATCAAACATACTTCTTCCCATTAAGAACTCAGAAATCATATTATTCTCAGGAGCATCAAATTGTATCCCATAACCAACATTTGTGAAAAACTCAGGATCCGCCTTAAATGAACCTTTACAACCTGTTTCCTCAGATACAAAAAATGCAGATTTTAAATTAGGTAGTTCATTTAACAATTCCAAACAACCGTACACACCACATTTATCGTCACCACCAATACCTGTTGGTTCGTCATTGTCGTTATACGCTTTTAATGATAATTTTACATTGCCCTGAGCGTCAGGTAACATTTCTTCAAATACATTAATTGTATCAATGTTATGTACCGTATCGGTATGTGCAATCACACATGGGAAATATGATATATTTTCATCGGTTTGTTTTGTTGCATAAATGTTTGACATTTCGTCAACATAAAAGGGAATATTGTTTTTGGTCAACCAATTTGTAATAAATTGAACCATTCTTTCTTCCTGATAAGTTTTTGTAGGTACGGATAATACCTCTTTCAATAATTCATAATTTCGTTCCATAACACAAATATAGACAATTAATTTGAATTATAAAAATTTTTTTCTTACTATTCTTCTTTCATTAAATAATTCGGGTTGATTGTCCAATTGATATAAACCATCAACATCCAAAAGTCTTTGATGGTATTTACCGGTCTTATCGTTATGAACGTTAACTAAAACTTTATTAGTTTCAGGTTGGACCTTTAAAATTAAAAATTGTAGGTTTGGATCCTTTTCTGTTTGTCTCCATTCATACCCATATGTTTTTTCAACATGATCTAACATTTCATTGTAATCATCAATATTAATAAAACGATCATCCTCTTGTACTTTTTCTAACATTGAGTCCAAACTTTTTGAGAAATACTCTTGCATAACATTATCGTCCCAATCATCACAATTTACTTCATACATTAACTCATTCCAATAACCTCTATCTTTCTTATCATAAAGTTTTATTAATTTATTTAATAACTCACTTAACGTAAATTTATCATTTTCAACATCACTATACCAATGTAATAATACTCCAACAGTTGTTTCAAATCTATATCCTCTATGTATTTCTTTTATACCGAATTTATCAAATGGTTTAGCAATCTCACCTAAGATTATATCTTTAACCACATCATCAATACAATTTTGCCATTTGGATGCGTACTCATAAATTAAATCATCAACAATTCTCCCAAAGTGATCACTTAAAATAGCCGCAATGCTCTTTTTACTCCTAAGTTCAGCTCTATTTTCATAAAATTTGGCAACTTGGAGAGCTTTACGTTGGTTTTCAGTGTTAAAATGGTAATCAATAAATTCACCCTCTTTCCAACTATCCTCCTCACCATATGTGTCAGTATCACGACCTGAGTAATTACCAACAAACGTTCTATAAGTATATACATCATCAATAGACTCAACATTAATGGTGTCCAAAAAAACCTCATCATCTTCAAATTTAATAATAACCTTAGAATTACTTGGGTTCCTTTCATTGAAGTTTATCCCATCAATTATTGGATCGTCACCATTATCATTCCATTTAGGGTCATAACCTTTAGAAACCTCTTTTAAAAATTCATATGTTTTACCACCTTTAATCAACGGTGATAATATCTTTAATGAAGATAAAAATGCACGTTTTAAATCGTTTACAGTAACAATTTCATTGTTTTTATTAAGGTCTCTAATAACACTACCATCCTTATCATTAAAAATAGAATATATATTTTTATCCTTTTTACTAATTATAAAATATAGATCACCATTTCTATAGTGACTATTCCAATTATCATTACCATAAAAATCAGTTCCAAAATATTGGGCAGATTTTAAATTTAATGTTTTAACAACTTTAACGTTCTCATCATCCTGTATTATATCAACATCCTCATCGTATGGGTTATATTTTCCCTTTTCCATATAAAATAAATATCAAAAAATTTTGATTATTGTAGGTTTACACTTATCTTTGTATTTATAATATAATAAGTTATTTGACATATGGGGGTGTTTTTGGATTTGACAGGTATTGGCTGAAGACAAAGGGCACGTGGAGACTGAATTAATCTCCTTAAAAACTGATTCACAAAAACAATCGGCGACGTTTTATCGAAAATGGAAACTCTTGGTTTACTAAGAGAATCTGAAGTTACTGTAGCCTAAGAGGTTTACGGAAACGGGGGGTCGGTGGACACATAACCTAGCAACAGAAGTCTTTATGGTGGAATACAATTGAACCATAAATCGAGTCGTCCATTGGTTGTTGATTTACGATGGTGAAGAACAAATCAACTTTGTTTTTGGTCAAATTAAAACCAAATATTTTGGGGTATTAGAAAATACCAACCTAAACGTGTAGTCCTTATCTGACAGGATATTATGGACCGGAGTTCGAGCCTCCGCACCTCCACCAAATGTAAACCTCATCTTCGGATGGGGTTTTTTTATGCACTATAATTATATTTTAGTGTTGTATGAATATTATATTTTAGTGCATAAAAAAACCCACCAAAAGGTAGGTTCCGTTTTAAAATAAATGTAAAATTATTTTTTTGTTGTGTCAGAAACAACTTCAGTTGTTGTTAAAGTAGAATCCGATACATTTGTTACATCTTCACTTGAAACTTCAGTCGAAGCATCAGTTGTGGATCTATTTCCGTTTTCACCACAAGCCGTCATAAGAGTGATTGTCGTAAAAAGAACGATAGATAAGATAATTAATTTTTGCATGCTTTCAATTGAATTTAAAGTTTATGTTAAAAAAAAACCTGAGATTACAGTTTTTGTAAGTGTCTTTTGAGTCATTATTGGTTCTACTCTTATCCACAGGATTTTGTCCTGTAACACTCATTACCGATTGGTTAGACCAATCACTCCTTGACGATACAACTACTCTCTTACTACTCCTGTCTCCTCAAGATTGCGTCCTGATTCGGTCTTCGACGACCTAGAGATTTTTCATAAAAATACGGTCAAACTTGCGGTTATCACGTTCCACTGACTGCCAGTGAATAGGTGGGTAACTTCCGTTATATCGTGACGAACACTTTTGCTTTATAGTTTATAAATGTTACTTCATTAACATTAAAGTTTTTGTGTCGTGGATTGTTCAAAGTTGTGGTCCGTCTTAAGCTTCATTATCTTTTGAATAACAAAATACCAAACAACTCCGTGAAATGTCCCCATTTCAATATTTCAAGACTACTTCGAAACTAACCCCTTGGTAGAAGTTGGTTAAGGTTAATAACGGCACCACCCGTACATTAACATACCTTTCGGTTTTAAGTATCCTCTGATACTGGGATCCGCAATAACAACATTGGAAATATTGATTCTTGCAACGTCCCTACGAGTTATTCCTATTGGAGTTCCCTCCTCAACAAGATGACCCACATCACCTCGTCATAAAATCACTTTCCCTACACCGTTGGCCTCGGTACTAAAGATCTTATGGTATCTCGCCTGTGTACTTGACCTCAATGATCCGAAGATCATCAAGACGCAAACCCGTTACACTTGGGGGTTCACTTTATCCTACTTTCGTAGTTTATTTTATGGACTATACACGGCCCAATATCTTTATCAGTTACACTCAAGCTGCGGACTTTCTGCCATTTACTCGGTGGATAATGTCACCGACACTTTTGTGTTTCCTGAACGGATAATATCTAAAATTTCAAAGAACGTTATCGGACGTTTCCGATTTGTTTTACAAAGTTAAGAATACTTTTTGAATTTTCCAAATTTTTTCTAATCTTTTTTATTTTTTTTATTCGGACGTTTCCGAATTTGTTTTACAAAAATAAGACATTTTTTTCATTTGTCAAATTATATGTAAATTTTTTTTTAATATTTTTCTATGTACACTGTTTCCGTACCGTAGTAATACGCTCTTGCTTCAGCAAAAGATGAGTTTGGTGTTGTATATTTCTTACCATTATTGTCATAATAGTAGAAAGTATAGTTAACCAATACTTGAGTTTCATCACTCATTTGTTGATTTTTAAAGGTTAATAAATTAATGAACTTTTTAATTATACCACAAAGATAGTATATTTAATCCGATAAAACAAATGGGTTTGGTAATTATTTTAATAAATTTTTAATCCGTTGTACGTCTTCTTCTATTTTTAAGTCTTCTTTCTTTTTTAATACACCCCCAAGGTTTTTAAAAAAGTCAAGAAAACTACCTTTTTCAGTTGTGGTGCTAGTTGCCACATTAGTATTATCTTCAACATCAACCTCATCATTAGTGGAAGATTTGGAAGTATCAGTAGTTGTAGTGGTTACATTGTCTTTTTTGTCTTCATCTTCTTTATCGTTACCTCCGGGTAATTCGTCTTCAGGTGTATTCCAATATTTAGTGGCGTATGTTTTACATTTTTTACCTTCAGTTGCCTGTTTATTTGTGGATACCTCCCCATGACCAAACACATTTGATAGTGAATACCCCAAACTTTTAATTAATATCAATGCCGTTTTACATTGTTTAATTGTAATATCATCATCGTTTGACCCAATAATTTCAACACCTTCTGCACTTGAATTATTTATGTGTTCCATACCTGATTTTTGAGATGCAACATGAGCACCCTTAGAACCTTTTGGTAACGCTTGATATAATTTACCATCTCTATCTATAATCCATTGAATTCCTAAAGTAGTACATTTTGAACTACCATTGTAGTGTCTACAATTTAAAATTTTAACAACTTGAGAAGGAGTTCCTTTACCTGCCGTGTGATGTATTAAAAAATATTTAGGGCTAAATTGTTTTCCTTTAAATTTTGATTCTCCAGATATATCTGTAATTTGTAAAGAAGACTCATTTAGATATTTAGGTCTATTGGGTACTTCAGTAGATGAAAGTTTTTGTTGTAAAACTTTTAAGTGTTCTAATAAAATAAAATCATTTTTCATAAATTTTTTTATTGTTCTAAATGTGTCATAAGAACACCACCCAAAGAGGTTGCGTGAACTTGTAGGTGATTAATTGATTCCATGTCCAATTTCTTCTTACGTTTTGTATAATCCAAACCTAAAGTTCCAATGAACTTATCATCAATTGTTTTAATTGCAAATAAATAACCTGATTTACATCCCGTGTCTTCAGCAATATACTTCAATCCAAAAGTTGCAATAGTTTCGTCTTTATAATCTGAAATTTGAATAAGATCATTACTTAATAATTCATTTATTGATTTTGAAAATAGATTAACGGGAATATTATGAAAATTACTTTGTACCGATGGTACTCCAGGATGAACCGTTTCATACATTATTGAGAACTTTGCCATTGATTTACCCGTTGGGTAGAAATTACCACCATTGTGGAATTGGGTTATCCAAACACGATCGGCATCAAATTCTTCCTTTATGTGTTCTATTTTTGTTGTTACCAACTCACTCACACGAAGAGTTTCTCTAACCATATCTGGCTTATCTTTTTTCTTTTCTAATTTACTTTTTATGTAAAGTAAAAGGATCGGACCTATAACACCTGTTATAAACGCAATAATAATTCCTGTCATATTTTCAAACATATAATTAATAAATACCTAACAAATTAAAAAAATAAAATCACATAACAAAAAAACCCACCTTGTGGGTGGGTTTTACTTTTATTCTAATAAAATTTAAGCTTTGTTTTTTACAACAATTGACCAAATTGCACCTGTTAGAGCAATTGCACCACCGATTACTTCATTTAAAATACTTTCATCAATAAGTCCTTTTGTAATAAAAATACCACCGATAAATGTTAATGAGTGTCTTACAATACCCAAAAGTTGTTCTTTAGAAAATTTCATAATTTTTGTTTTTAAAAGTTTATTTATAACAATAAATATTTCAAAAACATCATTTGGACCATTTATCTTTTAAAAATAAGTAAGTAAATGTTAATAATATAATAATTGGAGTAATGATTGTGGCAATTATTTCTGATGTCATAATGGTGTTTTTAATATAAACGTAAATAAAATTTTAAAGTTTTAGTTAATTAATATTGATGTAAAAATAGTGTTTATTAACCAATTATTAATTATTATTGTGGACCATCATGGATTCGAACCATGGACCTACGCATTATGAGTGCGGTGCTCTAACCTGCTGAGCTAAAAGTCCTGAGTAATCAAAAAAGGATTCGAACCAATACAACCGTTTTTAACTCGGTCTCCCCAATAAGATGAGTAGCGTCTACCAATTCCGCCATTTGATTATAAATTAACTTACGAGAGTACGTTGGTTCTTCACTTCTCTTTGATCTTCCCCGTGGTTAGTCAAACCAGATATAACCTTGTCATATCAGCAGTTCCATATGAAGTATCACCTCACTTCTCATCGTATTGGACATACTATTCGGTGATGAACCGAAACGTGTAGTCAGGATAGGATTCGAACCTACAATGAGCAACCATCCTCAACGGATGGGATCAACACCGATGTCTAATTACACTCCTGACTATAAACACACTCTTAAGCATTCTACTTCCCGCAGTACGAAATTGTATCTTACTTAGCCCACCGTTAGCGGTATGGGTACTTAAGTTTATGTGTTGTAGTCAAGGTCGGACTCGAACCGAATACCGTTCAAGACGGATTAGACAACCTTACGACTTCTCGCGTCCAAATGCTTATGAACCGTGGTGTCTTGGGGACTTGGGACCATCCCTCATTACGTCCACTTGACTATTTTATTTTACCAAATACCGGTAGTGTGGTCTTTGGATCTCACCTGATGCGATGATCGTGAACGCTCTTACCGTTTTCTCACCGTCAGTCAATGTTGTGTTGATGTTAACACCGATGTGAGAAGTTTCAACAACAAGTTTCTCTACGATCAAACCTTTTTTATCAATTCGGTTTGCAAGTTTCACGATAGATCCTTCGTAGTGTAACTCAGCCTTTTTCTCTTCAGCCAACATGAATCCCTCAACACCCATTTGTTTAACTTTTGACGCTTTGTCTTTGAAGTTATTATACTCACGACTTTGTTTAGAGTTGTAAAACCCTCTTGGGAATGACTTGAACTCAGAAGGTCTTCCTTCGTTATAAACATCTTGTGTCAATCCAAAAAAGTTACACCATTGAAGGTTATCCCAACCTGATCTAACCATAATTGCGTCGAACTGATCTTTCGCCCACTCTTTAGTTTTAGCAATGTACTGAACTTTTAATGTTTCAGTCTCTTTCTTCAAAATGTTTATCAAGTTTTCCATATCTCTCGTTGTTTGTTTAACAAAGATATGACATTTAATTCAATTGGCAATGAAAATTATTCATTATTTTGCGGTCCCGACGGGATTCGAACCCGTATCTCACACCGTGACAGGGTGGAATTGTAACCATTCAACCACGGGACCAAGTTTATCAGTCTTTCCTGATCGTCACCCCTAACCCACAGGTATGAACCCGTATCGTAGTAAAGCTTGGTTGGCTATAGTAGTCCCACCGGGAATCGAACCCGACTTTCCAGGATGAAAACCTGACGACCTAACCGATAGTCGATGGGACCAAAAATAAGGGTAGACACGGGCCTAGCTAGCCATCTTTCAGGAAAGGCCCTTACGAATATTCTACCCTTTTAGTTGCGGGAGCAGGATTCGAACCTGCGATCTCGGCTTATGAGACCGAGCGGATAACCATCTTCCACATCCCGCGATATGTAGTTAATATTGGACTCGAACCAATGACCTATTCCGTATCAGGGAATTGCTCTAACCAACTGAGCTAATTAACTATATTCTCGTCTTTCCGAGGTGTCAATACGGATATTTTGTGTACAATTCAGGACTCTCGTATTGCTTCCTTAGTTGTAGTCAGGACAGGATTCTAACCTGCATGAACACTTTGAATTTTACCTACGCACAGTGAGGTAGTGTTCTTCATCATTCGCATTGCCTTTTCAAAGTGCACTTATTCAAGGTTGCCGTGCGTGTCACTATGTGTCTAACATTCCACCACCTGACTATTTTAATTTTGTAGTTAAGTAGCTGACACACACTCTCGTTTCACCATCTTATGTCAACAGGTTAATGCACTTTACGAGTTTCCCGTTTCTTACCACCACAATATTTTTAAACGAATAAGGTAGGACTTACACTCTGTCTTGCATTCCATCTCAAGAGACGCCTAATACCAGTGGGTTCGTGGTTACCTTATTCAAACTATTTCAATGAACTTCTTCTTTCTTCACGGGAGTAGGACACCAACCTCTCACTTCCTACCCCCGTTGTTTGTCTTACAAATATATGTAATTACTTTTGATTTGCCAAACAATTTGTAAAATATTTTTTATTATTTTACTTCAAACGCATGAAGTAATATGCGTTTTTTCTTGGTTGAATCCTCGTGGTTACCGATCACCACACCATCTTTGATTGTGAAGGCGTGACGGCTAACTAACATAAAGAATGTCCCAACAGGGTTTTGTTTTGTAAATGTACCAACAGTCATTTTACGGTTAACTTTTTTACCCTTTACGTTAACAGTATACTCCAAAGTGTGTCTACTACGGTAATTGTTTAATTTACCGATACATTTAACTTTTTTGTAATTTATTTGATTTCTATTTTCCGCAAGTTTGGTCATTTTATCTACGGTACCATATGTCCCGTTACGATCTTTACGGCCAAAATTTTCTCTAACGTATTTGTGAGCGTAATCGTAAGATACATCAAAACAAGATGCAAATGCTCTTACAACACAGTCGTTGGTTTCACGTTTTGCAATTACGGATTCTTCATAACCTTTGATTGCTTTTTCTGTAGTACAATATGGTAGTGTGTCTTTCATACTGTAAAGATACGAAATCTTTTTCAATTGGCAAAATGGTTAATTATTTTGTCATGTATAATTTTTCTTCTGATTCCATCATTTCTTTAAGGTATGCTATAAATTCCTCAGAGTTAATAAACTCATTGTGAATCTTTTCAAATATATCTTCCATAGTGATAGTATAATTGAATTATTGATATTAATCAAATAATATTAGGATAAACCTTTTTCTAATCCTGCCTTAAGTATAGTTTTTTTCAAACCACCATAAGTTGGTCCACCGGCAAGGTCAATCACTTTCTCCTCTGTTTTTTTAATTGCGGTTTTTATTATGTGGGCCTCTAATTTACCTAAACCTTGAGCTTCAATTGTTGGTATCATAGCTTTTGATACCTGAGTATCATATTTAATAATATTTATTAAAGTTTCCAATTGTTTTTCAGTCAAGGCCCCACTATTAAGTACCGCGGCTTTCATCTCTTCACCAAGAGCCTTACTTATTGTTCCAACACCTGGAATTTTACCTACCATTGGTAGTAAAGAAAAGAAAGCAACAATTGCAGCCTCTTTGTGTTTATTACTTGTCCATAAATCAGCAGCTCCACCTAACCCAATACCAGCAGCAACAAAAGGACCTACGACAGGAATAAACGCCGATGCAAGTGCTGCCGCCCCCCATAAAACTGATCTTGCTTGTACATTACCCCAATTTGTGGATCCTTGTTGTTTTTGAATTTCTTTACCCGCATTAAAATTTCCTGTGTCTGTTTTCATTGCGGTTGTTAATGCCGGATTTGAATTATCCCTACATCCACAAGTATATGATGAACTACCAGCCCCATATACCCATAAACCACCGTAATCTTTACATAGATTATACATACTAATCATTCTCAACTTATAATTACCACTACCATCACCGGCATCCCATTGACGTTCTAATGGTGTTGTACAATACTTAGGTATTAATTCTTTTTGTTTTGATAATGATTGATTGAAGTCTGACATCTCTTTATAATCTTTACTTTTATTGTCCGATTCATTTAATGATAAATTGTTTTTAAAATTTTTAACAGGAAGTTGATAATTTGAAACGTTTGTTGTTTCAGTATCTCTTTTTTGAAGGTAGTCTTGTCTATTAATATCAGATTGATTACGTTTGTCTATCGCTTGTTTTTTTATTTCCGAATTTGCATCTTGTTTTGCAATTGATAAACAATTTTGATCATAATATTTTGGGTAGGGATAAGTTTTGGGATTAAGATTCCATCCAAAATCCGGTACTTTAGCATATGTCCCTGTTACCCCATTACTATATAATAATGGATCAGCACCTGGTGTTCCCGCACCTCCCTTGAAGAATTTCATGTAATTTATAGCTCCCAAATATTGATTAGTCCCTGATGGTCGTGATGCGGTTACATTAACAGGACACCCTTTACTTGGGTCTAAAATTTTATTTTGATCGGATGTGGCACCTTTAGATAAAATACTGTAAGAAGTTGTTACAGATTGTATTGGACCATGTTTTTCTCTTGCGTCTATAAATTGTGATACAAACTTATACGGATCCTGACCTAAATATTTTTTTACTGAATTGTATCTCTCCCATGTTTTAATTTCAGAAAAAGCCAATTCAATTGCCGGTTCATTATCATCCAATGTGTTTGAGGTCTTTAAGAAATTCGCAATTTGGGCCGGGGTTCTCTGTCCTTTTATATCAATTTTTTTAATTTCCGAATAACTTTGATCCGCAAATGATTTAGTACACAAATTTTTTGATAGGTAACCTGATAATACTTTTGATTTGTCATAATACCACGATTTTGAGGCATCATTCCAAAATTTACCAGCATTTGTCCCATTACAATAAAAGACAGTTGATGGTTTATTTTTACCATTTGTAATTCTATCCACTGAGGCAGTATAAGTTGGCGTTGTGAGTTTTCTATCACCATTTTGGTGTGCAGTAAATGTCGTACCCTTTGGTATTTTTAATTCCCCTCCAGTCAAACTATCTTTTGTTAACGACCTATCTTGAGTTGTCGCATAAGTTTGATTTTTAGGAACCGGTTTAGTTTGTTCAAATAATATATTACCATAAACATTATTTATGATTTCTTTTATTTGTTCTTCTGTGACAATTATCTTCATACTATTATATAAGTATCAGGGAAAACAAAAACCCCCATTTTACAGGGGGTGTTTTTTAGTTGTACAACATTTGGATCAACTCTTTGTCAATCTCAGTGTATTCAGTGGTCTCAGTCCACCCTTGGTAGAAGATACTCTCAGGGTAGTCGTAAGAGTCGTTACACAAACCCAATGATTGAGTCAACTCCTCACGTAACAAGTGTTTTTGACCATCATTAGTACTTGTTCTTTCAACATCAACATACATTGTTGCGTGTGTCAATTCTTCCCTACCATATACTATAAACAAACCTTGGTTCTGATCTGTGTATCCAACAGAGTTAGATTCAAATTCATTGTATTCTTGAGCCGAACCAAACAAAACAATAAGGTTAGCGTCTGATTCATTAGAAACAATGGTGATATTAATAGTGGAGATAAGACCGTTTAATTCACTAACAATATCTTTTAATTCTGACATCAAGTAATCACGTTTGTCCCCAACAACATATATCTTCACGTCTTGGTTCCATTTTTTCAATGAAGTATTTCCACTATTAAACTCATTTCCGTAAGCTACTTTATTAAAGTATTCTTTTGCCTCAGAAGAAAATTCTTTTGTCGGATCATCCCCACCAGAACCAACCGAGTTATCCTCGGTAAGAGATTTGTTAATTTCTTCAGAAACTTCTTCTTTAAGATCTGAAAATTCATGTCTCATCCCTTTGTTGACATCACTGTTAACAAAGAAACAATAGATACTGAATATTGTAATTGAAACGACTAATAATTTTTTCATAATTTTTTTGAGTTTTTTAAATGAGTACCCTACAAAGATACAAAATTAATTGGATCTACCAAACATATTTGAAAAAAATAGTAGTCCCGCCTGGATTCGAACCAGGAATAGAAGATTAGAAATCTACTGTGATATCCCTTTCACTACGGAACCATATTGTTAAACTTTTTTAACTTCGTATTTGTGACCTGAATCGGTATTAGCATTAAAAATATTAACCATATCTTGGGCTTTATCTTTATTGTCAAATTCCCACACTTCCCCTTGGGTGTCTAATAGAATTACAGGTAATTTCCTGTCATTATGTGTTTTTACGTGTTTGATTATTATATACATAAACCAATCATAAAAGAAACAAATTATTATGTCAAATTATTTATTAATTTTTCCCCCAAAACTCATCGTATTATCACCACTCCTCCTATTTTTTTTACTTGGAAAAGTTAACTTAACCATTTCTTTATTTGTGATAATTTTTTTATTTTCAGGAGTATCATTCACCTGTATTACTTTAGGTATTGGTTTTGGGATAACTCTATTTTTAAGTAAGTTATTAACTTTTTCATAATTAATAGATGATACTTTCTTTTCAGGTACAACATCCTCTTGTTTTTGTTTTTTGTTATTAATTGTTTTAATAACATCATTTACGATTTGTTTTCTATCATTAATTGTGTTAACATAATCGTCTACTTCTTCATTATCACTATTGGTATCACCAACTTTAAAAATATCATTATTTGTATATTCCGCAATGTTTATAGGTTGATATTCCGCAATTTTTAATTCAGGTAAAGGTCCAAAATATTTTTTTGATTTACTAATTGAAGCGTACTTTGATCTCAATGAAGATCTTAATCCTGTATCAGGACGACTAGTTAACCCTTTATCGTGTAATCTCCTTAATAATAATATTTCCTGAGTCAAATCAACTGAGGTATTATTTTTATATAAACGATTCATAAAATCAGAATCCGCAGCAACTAACCATCCCTCAAATCCATTATGGTAATCAAAAATAGGTTTTCTTATTGCAAAAACACCCTCACCCCAATTTTTACGACCCACCTCATTAACCATTTTACCATTGACGATTTTAAAATTATGTAATCTTGGTTTAACACATTGGTGTTTATTAAGGGAATTTAAACAATAACCGATCATATTTTCTTCCATTATATCATCAGAATCAAAGAACAATAATTTATCATATTTTGCCAAAGTTGATAGGGTATTCTTAATTAAATAAGGACCTTTATTTGTGGGGAAGAAAAAAATCTTTGTATTAACAGGATAAGTCTTATCCTTTAAATATTTTAAACTTTTATTACAACCATCAATACCTATTAAAATTTCATATTCAAGATCTTTACCTGATTTATATATTGAATCAAGTGTTTCGTCAATATATTCAATATTGTCAAATGTTGGCATAATTACTGAAATTCCCATTACTTAATTAATATATCTTTATTTGTTAATGTAGACATTTTATTATTATTATGTATTACTAAATGACAAGATCCCTCATCCACCATAAATACCTTTTCAGTAGATTTTCCAACATCACAATGTTTTAATGTAAATAACTGAATATCACATTTTTTTTGACATATTGAAACAAACATAGATGTATTATTATCATCATATCTATATGTCATTTTATATTTTTTATCTTCGGTGATATCATACTTATATGGTTGACCATGTATAACAAATGAATTATATTTATCCACATTTTTAAAAAATATTTTCTGTATCTGATCAACATAAGTATCACACATCCAATCATCACAATCATGTCTTGTCTGTATGTTTATATTTTCTTTTAAAATATAATTTAAATAAGTTGTTGACGCATCATTTAAAAAAACTAAAGAAGGTTTTTCTTTTTTTAAAGTTTCACATAATTCATTTATTAAATTATCAATTAATGTGTGGTGTTGTTTGTTTGCAATAACACATAAAATAAAATTTTTATTTGTCTGTGATAATATTGAAGGTAAAAAAGTCTTTTTTGAGACTTCAAGATATTTCATTAATAATATATCGTCATTAAATTTAATTCGTGTTGATATTAAATGTTTCATACAATAATCTTAATTTCTTTTTTGTCATTATAAACAAAACAACCAAAAATTCTTTCCATTGCATGATTGGGGGATGGCTCATGGACATATCCGTATGGTAAGATATCAAGTATCTTATCTATATTCTCATTTGTGAAATATTTTTTCATAACCACATTACTAACCCAAAATGTTGTTCCCCCAACAAAAAAAGGATCTTCTTCCTTTGGATGTATGTTAATTAGTTTATATATTTTTTCCATTTCTTTAATATTCACACTATAATTATTATATAATTTAAACCCTACCATTCCACATTTAGGATTTAAAGTAAATTCATTAATAATGTTGTTAACCTGATTTTTATTTTTTAATACACCATTCATTAAATTTTTAAACCAATCTTCTCCTATTTTTTTTGCCTTATCAACACCATGTCGTATTAACGAGTTAGAAGGGTTTGTCGTATCCCCTAAACCTTTTTTGGTATGTATTTTAAGTATTATGTCGGTATCGGGATCTATTTGTTTGTAGGTGTGTAGAAATCCTCCGATGTCCATACCTCTATTTGGGGATTTTATTATAACAGAATTATCTTTATACAATTTTATTTTATCTATAATATCAATTTGGGTTTGTTTGTAATTTCTTTCTTCTCTCATTCCAAATCTTAAGAAATGTTTGGTCACCTTATCCTTTGTAAGTAAGTTGTTTAATGATAAGTCAGGGTATAATCTTAAATATTCTTCCCAATTAAAGTCAGAGGGTAATTCATTTGGAATGTATCCGCCAATATTAACATATAATTTATATGGGTGATCAATATTATTTAAATATTCTTTTATTTCATCCCACATATCATGATGATATAGATGAACACATACGGCAATCTTCATAAATTCATTTACAATAAATACACATAAAAACAAAATAGGAACCGAAGTTCCTACTTTGCTAGATAACTGAACACCTCCCTTTCTTTAGATGGTTTATCCTTATTCGGTATCTACACCAAATAAGTGCTTTCAAGTATTACCTAATGTATCTACGTAAATTATTTTTGATAATTGAATCTAAGTTTTTGTTGTTGTTTTTGTTAATTGTTTCACTAATAACACTTTTAATTGATTTATTTAATGATTCTTCTAATGATGTTACTGGTGTTGCGGCTACTCTTAAACCATAAGGACTTGTTGATCCTTGTAACTGTGTTAATTGAGCTTTTATATTTTTTGAAAACATTCCTAAACCAACTTCGTTTTGAACACAAGTTTTAACTAATTTTTTAGTATCATCTAATACTTGTGCATAAGATGCGTCAACTCCAGCCAAACCTAATGCCTCAGCACAATCTTCATCAGTACCATATCTTTCACAATTTGATAATTGTTGTATTGCCGCTTGACAAGCTGGTTTATTTGCCTTTTGTTTATCAATGGCCTTTAACCCTTGTTTTGTTCCACCTTTCCCTAACTCAGCCTGTTTTGCAACTATATCTTTATATGAAACATTTCCAGCCGCCTTTGATTGTTGAGGATTCATTTTCCAAATACGTCTATCACCATCAGTCTTGATGTAATCCATAACTGCCGGATCACACATTGCTTTTCCTGAACCCGTACATAATGTTTTTAATGTTGTTTCAGTTTTAATTTCAGCAGTACCTGGTAATGGCCTTGTTCTTGTAAAACCAAGAGTCACTAAGAATTTCTCAACCTCAACAGGAATATCATAAAGTTTTTCTTGAGTCCCAACATTTGCAAATATAAAGAATTTACCTGGTTGAGATTTAAATGGTCCGATTCTGTCCGCCAAATTAAATTTATCAAGATAACTAACGCCATCCGTTCCTATACCTGTTGCTAAATCTATTTTAACAAAGTTTTTACTGTTTTCAGGTTTTGTTGTAGTAAAAGTATATCCTGTATCTTGAGTACCTAACGCACTTATCAAAGTTTCAATTTGGCTTTGTTGATCTCCAGTTAAATTAGTTTGATCAGACACCGCATTTACACTTTGATCAAATTCATTACAATACCAACCATGGGCCGTTAAATAATTTAAATTTGGATCCTTACTTGCCGTAACCTTTTTATCTCTTACAACCGCTAAATATGCTTTAGGATTTGCACTAAGTGCCGTAGGGTCTGTAGATGGTTTGTCAAACGCATAAAGGTTAGTTCCATCTGCAGTTGTAACTTTTAAGAATTTATCTCCCGCTTTAACTCCAGGTGCAATTTTAGAAAATGCATAAACATAATCTTGACCTAAAGTTAGTATTACTCCATCTGTGGTATATGGTTGTGGTTTTTTATTTGCCCAACAATTCACTTTAATTGATCTTTCTAATGGTCCAACCGAATCCTCAACAGGTTTATCCTCTTCAGTTATTAAAGGTTTTACGTTACCCAACTCAGACTCAAGTAGGGACATCATTCTTTTTATTTCGTTATTAATACTCATATTGATTTGTTTTATTTTTAATTTTAATATAATGCGATTTCGCCAGGTGACTCATCTTCACATAATGTCCAAATGTCACCACCTTCAATTGATGTTTTTCCAGTTTTTTGTTTTAACGCCGATTCAGTGTTAGGTCCAAATTTACCAGTTTGTTTAATACCCAAACAAGCTTGTAGGTGCCATACATCATTACCACTTTCGTCTTTACAACCAAGTTTAAAAGTACCTGAACAACTTTTATATTCAATAGTGTCACCGTCTGGAGTTTTTGTTCCTTCTTCATCACCATTTTTATTATCTTTATTGTCGGATCCATTATCACCCTCATTACCACCACCACCTTCTGTAGTCCCATCATCATTAGCCTTTTCAGTCGCTTTAATTGCATTTGTTAAGGGTTGTCTAATATATGTGTCCCAGTTTGTTGTGGAAAATTTAGAGAAATCACCCCTAAACCCTTCATATAAATCTTCACCATATATTGACTCATATTCTGCCGCAACTTTACAATAATCAGGTATTGATTTAATTTTTGATAATGAATTTTTAATTCCTTCATTATCTGTATCACCAAAAATAAGTAATGTTTTTCTTCTAAGAGCTTCCCCAAGTTCTTTTGCAATTTTTTCATGTTCACCATTAGGTTGAACTGGTTTACCTAATTTAGACGTATCGCAAGAATTATGTAATAATTTAACTGATTGTTGAGCGTCTCCACCTTCCCATCTGTAAGCCTGAACACCACCAGCAATAACTGCCGCTCCTGCCACAACCCACAAAGCTTTACCTAAAAGACTCATTGGTTTTTTATCGTCTTCTTCAATTTCACTTTCGTTAATTAAATTAAGGTATTGTCTACCTGTGGATTTTTGGTGCATTTCCAAGATTCGATTCTTTTCTTCTCCTGAACTATCAAATGATATTTTTTTCATATTTTTTTACTTTTAAATTAAGGTATTACCTTTACCTCTTGTTATTTTATTTAATGATTTCCAAGTAACTTTAGCATCAAGAGTATTTGCAACGCTTCTTGTTAACCCTGTTTCCCATTTTGTTACGGTTGGGTATGTTGCCCCTCCTCCACCACCCGCAGGTGCCGCATCTTGTTCTCCTAATTCACCATTCCTATCACTATAAGTAAATTTTTTCATTAACATTATAAGATCATCAAGACGTTCCAAAGTAATAAGTTTTATAATAAATATTCAAATAAGCAAAAAAAGTAAAATATAATCATTAATGTTATCGTACTTTAAAAAATATTTGTATATTTGTAAAAAAAGATATATGAAAAGATTAGTTTTTATTTTAGCGATTATACCATTTATTACTTCTTGTTTGAAGTATTCTGAACCTAAATCTTTAAGTTTGAGTGGTGAGTATGTGATTGATAAAATCACTTACCAAGAAACTGATGGTGAACCATCTCCACAAGATAGTACTTACTTGACAGGATCAGTATATAACGATAATACAGAAATACCCGTATTAAGTGCAATTATTGTTGGTGAGACTAAATTACATATGGATTATAGTATGATTCGTTTTGACCCTGTTCAAAATCAATTTGGGGGTACTAATTGGCAAACTGAGTACTACTACTTTGTACAAGGACAACGTACTGCATATGATTTGGGTAATATTGTGTTTGATTGTGAGAGTACAAGACGTATTTGGAAGATCCTTGATGACTCTAACGAATCATTAACTGTAAGAACATCAGGTCAGTGGGTTAATGGTACCAGAAAATCAGTGGTATATTCATTAACAAGAATAGGTCCTTAATGGGACCTATTTTCTTTTATAATATTTCTGTTTTTGGTAATTTAGTTGGATTTACAATATAATACTCATTTAAGAAATTTATTAATAAATCTTCATCCATATCAATAAAATCATCAAAATCTTCTTCTTCCTCATCATCAAATTGGAAGAAATCATTATTATTATTTATTAGTTTATATCCGAATTCCTCAGCTTCTTCTAAATTAATAATATCATTTCTGACTTCATCTTCAGAATCAAGTGTTAATCTAAACGTCACCTCAATTCTTTTTGTGTCTTCATAAACATAATAAGACACCAATTCTCTAATTTCCATTAGTTATATTTTTTAAATCTCCTAAACATATCTAAAGATTCGTTTAACTTATTCAGGAACTCATCTTTTTCTTCTTCGTCAACCTCATCAAACCCGTCATCGTAAATGTCATTAACAATTTCTTCTTCATCAGACCATTCAGGTTTAAGATCTAAAATTGTATCATCAACTTCATCTAATTCA